>MDTC01097454.1_pt1 | contig 12234 bp, 12 predicted proteins | sample 811181 | NCBI WGS metagenome assembly MDTC01 (sample SAMN05326644, study PRJNA326480) | marine metagenome | isolation source: seawater | place: Pacific Ocean: North | collected 2011
ATAACTATAAAAATATTATTCTAGATAAATTAAAAATAAAGAAAAATAAAGAAAATGCTGAATTGAATGGTTCTATTAGTTGTGTGTTTGGTATAGAAAGATTTGACTTTATTTTAATACCTGTATTATCAAATGAAAAAATATTTTTATATCTAATTGCAGGTAATAAGAATGGTTTAGAGATTAAAAATTATGAAACTATTGATAATATGAAATGTTCAAACATAGAATTTAACTCTCTAGAGTTGAACAATAACGAGCTTATTATCGATATTGATAAAGATGAGTTCTTTGAAAAATTTGACTACATCTTTGATTTAGCTACTTTAGCAGTTTGTTCACAAGCTTTAGGAGTTATTGATAAAATGTATGATCTAACATTAGAATACTGTAAGACTAGGCAACAATTTGGAAAGAACATTGGATCTTTTCAGGTAATACAGCATAGACTAGTTGATATGTATATCATTAAGGAAGAAATGAGGTCTTTAAATTACATGGCTCAAGTAACTATAAATGATAAAAAAGAGGTAAGAAAAAAAAATATATCTCTTAATAAGATTTTTCTAGGTTCGCGAGCAAAGGCTATGTCTCAGGACTGCATTCAAATACATGGAGGGATGGGAGTAGCAAAAGAAATGAGCATAGGGCACTATTTTTCCAAAATCACCGCCTTAGGAGCTCTTTTTGGTAGCACGGACTATCACAAGGAAAGATATGCGGGCAACGACATATTTTAATTCATGCCATTTTACTTTAATTTAAAGATTATATTTTCTATCTTAGCCATTTTTATGCTTGTTGGATGCTTGTTCTTTTTCTTTGCTTTTTTTGCAATACTGCTTTTTCCTTTATTTTTAATTATTTACCTCTTTAGAAAAAAAATTTTTAAAAATATTATAGTTAAAAAATTTCAAGCAAATACAGATAACTATAGAAACGAAAAATACGAAAGTAATTTTTATGATGAATACAATAAGACAATAGAGGTAAATTATGAAAGCAAAAGTGAAAAAGATTTAAAAAACTAAAATTAAGAAAATTTTTCAAAAAAAATGTTTTCTTTTTTAGCTTTTAGGTTAATTGTATAATTATAAATATTATCCACAAATCCCTCAGAACCAGCAATTAATACTTTATGAGTAGAGAGGTCTTTAAATACTTTTTGCAAAGTAGTATTTACACGTCCATATAAAAACATACTGTTAAGTTGCTCTGTTTCTCTAGATAATGTAATTTTGAATGAAAAATTTATATATTCATCTTTAAGTTTCATTAAGGTTTCCATTTCTAAAATTTCATCTCTATTCCTTACAGATAAGAAAATAAAAACTGTTAATTTCTTATTCTTTACTAGAGCATCTTTTACAACTGATAATATTGGCGCTATTCCTGTTCCTCCAGCAATTCCTATTAATGGCTTATCATTATCAATTTTATATTCAAATGATGCGAATGGACCTCGTAGCTTAAATAAGTCTCCTACCTTTACCTTGTTATGAATTATACTGCTAAGTCCTCCTTCATGATGACAAACTATTAGAAATCTAAATATATTATCTGCCAATTTCATGGACTCATTTGGAGAATTAATTATTGAATATACTCGTTTTAATTCTTGGTTTGGGTAAATAAACTCCATATGTGATCCCGGTAAAAATTTAAAATTCAATTTGGGTGGAACATGTAAACTAATTTCTTTTACCATTGGACTTACAGACTTGTTGCTTAATACCTGAAGCAGATAATCTTTAGGAATTATCTTATCTTTTAAATTATACTTTTCTTCAATAATTTTTATTTGATCAATTGAATATTCTAAAACCATTTCTTCTGAAATCAGGTAGGATTGACAAAGAAGAATTTCTTCATTTTCAATAATGAAATCGTTATTTTTTAGGGTTGCATTGCCTCTTACAAGCCTAGCAGCACAAGACCCACATGAACCTGATTTGCAACCATGAGGTAGCATTAGGTTCGAGCTTAAGGCATTCTCGAGAATAGTTTTGCTTTTATCTTTTACTTTAAAACTTAATTTCGATTTATTTATATAAATTACGTTTTCTTTTTCCATTTTATAGAGCACCCCATACTTGAATATTGGGTATTTTCAATTATATCTTTTTCTATCTTTAATTTAAATGCATTTAATAACTCTTTATTACGTAATTTTTCATTTTTAGATTGAAACTTTAAGTTATCTAATCTACCTCTATAAAATAATTTTTTATTTTTATCAAAACAAAAAAAGTCTGGAGTACATACTGCACCATAATCCTCTGCGGTTTTCTGATATTGATCATATAAATAATGAAAATTAAAATTGTGTATTTTTGCAAATTTAAGCATATTTTCATATGAGTCTGCAGGATAACTTTTAGTATCATTCGGCATTATGGCAACTATTCCCACATTTAACTTCTGTAGATCATTAAAGTCTTTAACTATCCTGCTAATTATATCTTTGACATAAGGACAATGATTGCAAATAAATGTTATTACAAGCCCATTGCTTTTGAATAGATCCTTTTCATTTACCATGTTGCCAGATGTAGACAAAAGATTGAACGGTTTAAGTAGCCAGCCTTTATTGACAATTTTACTATTTAAAAGCATATTATAACTTATAACTTATTGTTTGAAATGAAAATATCTTTTTGAAATCTTGACAAAGCGTCTACAACAATTATTTCCTTAATATATGCAAAATTTAATCAAAATAAATAACCTATCTAAAAGATTTGGAACTTTTTTGGCAGTAGACAAAATTAGCTTTTGCTTAAAAAAAGGAGAAATTTTAGGATTTTTAGGTCCTAATGGAGCTGGTAAGACAACTACTATGAGGATGATTACTGGCTTCTTAAAACCTTCAGAAGGCAATGTTATTGTCAATAGCTATGACATCCAAGATTATTCCGAAACTTGTAAAAGCTTTATCGGCTATGTGCCTGAAGGAGCACCGCTTTATGAAGAAATGACAGCATTTGATTTTTTAAAATTTTCAGCGAAAGTTAGGAGAATTAATAAGAAATTAATTCCAAATACCATAGAAAATGTAATAAATTTATTAAATTTAGAAAAAGTTTTATTTCAAAAGATTGAAACATTGTCTAAAGGCTTTAAAAGAAGATTAGGTTTAGCTCAAGCACTAATACATGATCCTGAAATTCTGATTTTAGACGAGCCCACAGATGGGCTAGATCCAAATCAAAAAAATGAAGTAAGAAAATTAATAAGAAAGCTAGGTAGAGAGAAAGCTGTAATTATATCTACACATGTACTTGAAGAGGTAAATGCTATTTGTAATAGGGCTATGATTATTAATAATGGAAAAATTTTAATTGATGATAAACCCAACGAGATATTAAGAAAATCTAATACTTATAACAGTATTTATCTTGCTGTAGAGGAAAAAAATTCTACAGAACTAAAAAAAAATATTATAGAGAACAAGATCACTGACGATGTAAAAGTTATTGAAAGTTTTTGTGTTGTAAAAACACATAACTCAAAAAATATTAAAAAAAAATTAGATGCCTTTTTAAAAAAAGAGAATTTAACCTTAAAACATTACACTATTGGAAAAGGAAGTTTAGAGGAAGTATTTAGGAGATTTACAGAAAATGAGTAGTATTTTTATTACAAGCTATTTAATATTCCAGAGAGAATTATTAAGTTATTTTGCCACTCCTATTGCTTATGTATTTATTGCGATTTTTCTATTATTATCAAGTTTATTTACTTTTTATTTAGGTAACTTCTTCGAATTAGGGCAAGCTAGTTTATCAAGCTTTTTTGAATGGCACCCTTGGTTATATTTATTTCTAATTCCTTCAATTACCATGAGGCTATGGGCAGAGGAAAAAAAAACAGGTACTATTGAATTTATTACCACGATTCCTTTGAAGATATCTTCTATTGTAATTGGAAAATTTTTAGCAGCATGGGTATTTTCTATAATAGCACTATCGCTAACTTTTCCATTATGGATAACTGTAAATTATTTAGGGGAGCCCGATAATGGGGTAATCATTGCCAGTTATATTGGAAGTATTTTAATGGCAGGAGGTTACTTGTCTATTGGAACCTGTATCTCTGCATTAACCAATAATCAAGTTATTGCTTTTGTGATAGCTGCGACAATCTGTTTTTTATTTACAGTAAGTGGATTGCCTATAGTCCTTGATTTTTTTACAGCTTGGAGTGGACAAAGCTTAACAGATACCATTGCCTCATTCAGTTTTTTAACTAATTATACAGACATTACAAGAGGTTTAATAGATCTGAGAAGTATACTTTTTTTTATTACTCTAATAGTTTTTTTTTTATATTTAAATATTCTAATTGTTACTAATTTGAGGAACTAATGATTATTAAAAAAGACTTTATTAAAAATTCAATATTCATTAATTTTCTTATTGGTTTGGTAGTATTTGTTTCTATTAATATTATTTTAGCTAAAATTATAATAAATAAAAAAATAGATTTAACTCAAGATAACCTTTTTACTCTATCTTCAAATACCAAGAATATAGTTAAGAATTTAAATGAGCAAATCAAAATACAATTGTTTTTTTCAGAATCCCTAAGCAGGGACATACCACAAATTAGAGACTTTGAAAAAAGGGTAAGAGAACTAATGATTTCTTACACAAAGCTTTCTAGCAATATTAAATTAGAAACTTATGACCCATTGCCTTTTACAGATCTTGAAGATTTAGCTAATACTTATGGCATACAGGGTTTGCAGCTTAATCAAGAGGGAGAAAGATTTTACTTTGGAGCAGTTTTAACTAACTCTGTTGATGACATGGTTGTTATTCCTTTTTTTGAAATAGCTAGAGAAAGATTTTTAGAATATGATATTACTAAGTCAATTTATAATTTAGCTAACACTGAAAAACCAGTGATTGGATTGATTTCAGGTCTTCCTTTTATTGGCGCTGTTTCTAACACAGCTAATGGACCCTCATACCAAAACCCTTATTATCTCTATGAAAATATTAAGGAGTTCTATGAGGTAGAAAACTTAACTGAAAATTTTCAAAATATACCTGATAACATAGATCAACTTTTAGTAATTCATCCAAAAAATTTATCAGATAATGCGCTATATCAAATAGATCAGTTCGTTTTAGGAGGTAAAGGAGCGATATTCTTTGTGGATCCATTTTCAGAGCATGAAAAAATAAATCAAGCACCTGATCAACAAGAGTTGAATATTCCTAAGTCAGATTTGAATAAATTATTTAATACATGGGGTGTCGAAGTTCAGCCTGGTATGGTAGTAGGTGACATAATTAATGGAAGAAAGGTAAGTTTAGGAACTCCTAATAATGAAAAAATAGTTACTTATGTCTTATGGTTAGCTTTGCAAGGAGATTTGCTCGCGAAAGAAGATATAATTACAGAAAATTTAGATTACGTTTTTTTTAAATCAGCAGGCTCTATAAATAATTTAAATGATAGTAATGAAATTGAGTTCATTCCACTTGTAAGTTCTTCAGAAAATTCGATGCTTGTTGAAAGATTTAAAATACAATTTAGAGCTGATCCAGAAGCACTTTTGAGAGAATTCAAGCCAGAAAATAAAAAATATTCTTTGGGAGCAAGGGTTAAGGGGGCTTTTAACTCATCGTTCAAAAAAGATGATCTTGCTAAATTAGGTGTAGATGTAAATAATCATAAAGATAAAAGTGAAAATTCTAATGTAATAATTTTTTCAGATACGGATTTACTATCTGACATTACATGGCTTACTAAACAGGAAGTTTTCGGCAGGGATAATATAATTCCTACTGCTGACAACGGAAGATTAGTTATGAATGCTATAGAGTCAATGAGTGGAGGCGAAAACCTTATTGGGCTTAGAGGCAGGGGTGTCTCGAATAGACCTTTTATAGTAGTAGAAAATCTACAAAAAAATGCTGAGCTTATGTTAAAAGAAAAAGAAGATGCATTAAAAAGGGACCTAGAAGAAACAGAAGATAAGCTTAAAGAATTAAAAGATAGTAGTACTAGTGAAGAAAGTCTAACATTAGAACAAACACAAACGATTAACGAGTTTAATAAAAAAATTTTTAATATTAGAAAAGAACTCAGAGAAGTACAAAGAGAGCTTGGAGAAAGTATAAAAAAATTAGAAACTAAATTAAAAATAATAAATATTTGGGTAATGCCATTATTAGTTATTATAATTTATTATGCTTTTAAATATGACTCTCTAAGAAGAAAAAAAAAATATCACACTAGTAAGAGCCTATGATTTTAAGAAAAAATCTATATTTAAAATTATCAATAGCGTTATTGATTATTTCTTCGGCGGTATTCATCTCATTATCAAACAATTATAGTAATAAAGAAATTATTAAAAATGCCTTTCCTTTACTAGCTGACAATTTGAAATATATTGATGAAATCAAAATTGAAAATGCTGCTGGAAAACACCACTTAAAAAAAAAAAATAATTCATGGAAACTAATTAATCACAACGAATATCCCGTAGATACAAAAAAAATAAATCTCTTATTCTTACAATTGGCTAACAGCAGTTTTTTAGATACAAAAGAAATAAATTCTAATCATTATTCAAAACTGGGTATTAATTATCCTATTACTGAAGATACTGAAGCTACAAGAATAATAATTTCTAGTCAAAAAGAATTTATTTACGACTTTTTACTTGGAAAAAAAAAAGGTGAAGGAAAAAGTTATAAAGTAAATTATTTCAGAAGAACCAATGAGAAAGTAGTTTACCTTTTAAAAAATGAAATAGAACTTTATGAAAAAGAATTATTATGGGCTGATACTGATTTTATCAAGATAGCAAGATGGAGAATTAAAGAGATAGCAGTTTTTAAAAATTTAAATGACTATTTATTTAAAATTTATAGAGATGATTACGCATCTCAAAATTATAAGATGGATAATTTTTCGAACAAGAATGAGGTTCTAAGAAGCTCATCACTATTCTCACTAGCAGCTGTTTTTGAAAGACTAAAAATATTAGATGTAATACCCTTCTTATCAGAGTCTGATCATAAGAATATTAAAATATATAAAAAAATAAAGATTGAAACATTTGATGGGCTCAGTCTAATTTTAAATTTAATAAAAATAAATAATGACAATTTTATTAGAGTTAATGCAAGCAGTGATAAAAAAATAAGACAAGAATTGCCTAATAATGGAGAAGCAATAGTGGGTATTCCAAAAATGAAAAGCTTTGAAAATGTTATTAAAGAAGAAGAAAAAATTAAATTATCTAAAAATTGGTTATATAAGATAGATGAGGAAAGCTTTAATCAGCTTAATAAAAATAAAACTGATTATCTTCAAAAAAAATAATGTATCTTAAGACTTAAGAATAGAATAATATTTTTTCTTTTTTTGCAAAATTCTTTTATAACCTTGCAATGAAGTTATTTCTAAAATAAATAAACATTCTAGTATGCTGCATTTGAATTTTTCCATAAGTTTCAATGATGCATTTATCGTCCCTCCTGTTGCTAAAACATCATCTATAAGTAATATGTTTTCATTTTCTTTGATAGCATCAGTATGAATTTCTATTGTATCATTGCCATATTCTAGTGTATATTCTTGTTGAAAAGTTTTATATGGAAGTTTGTTTGGTTTTCGTATGGGAACAAAGCCACAGCCGAGTTTATAAGCCAAAGCTGCACCAAATATAAAACCCCTTGCTTCTATACCAACTACCTTTTTAACATTGTTTTTTTTATGCCTTTTGTAGAAAATATTGATTGTTTCCGAAAATGCTTCTTTATTTTTTAATAGTGTAGTAATATCTTTATAAATTATTCCTTTTTTGGGGAAGTCTGGTATATCTCTAATATAACTTTTTAAATCCATATGCAAATTATTATTTTAATTTTAATTTATCTTGTAAATTTTAGTCTAAATTCTATTGAATTAAAAGATATTGTTGGCCATATTAAGTTTTATAAAACTTCTAGTGATGAAACGTTGATAGATATAGCAAGATCAAATAATCTTGCCTTTCCTGAAATCATGTCTGCTAATGAGGGAATTAATGATCCATGGACAATAGAGGAAAAAACTTATATTTTACTACCTAACAGGCATTTGTTGCCCAACGTTAAAAGAGAAGGAATAGTTGTAAATAAAGGAGATTTAAGACTATATTATTTTTCTAGTGATAATAAAGTATATTCATATCCGATAGGAATAGGTAGAGGTGACTGGGAAACTCCTGTAGGAGAAGCCGTTGTAATAGGTAAGAAAAAAAATCCTTATTGGACTGTACCCAAATCTATTTTAGAAGAGGAGCCTCATTGGCCTAAGGTAGTAAAGCCAGGACCTAAAAACCCGCTAGGTAAAAGAGCCATCTATTTATCAATGCCAGGATATCTATTACATGGCACAAATAAGCCTTGGGGAGTAGGTATGAAAGTAAGTCATGGTTGCATTCGACTATATCCTGAAGGAATTGAAGAGCTATATGACCGTGTATCCAACGGAGATAAAGTTCAAATTATAGATCAACCTGTAAAATCAGGATGGGAAAAAAATATTTTATATTTAGAAGTGCACTCAATGCATCCCTATGGTTTAGAGAATTCAGCATTAATCGAAAATAATTTGAGATTGCTTCCCCAAGCTACCGAAAGTCTTCAATCAACAGCTGGACACCATATAGCAAATATTGACTGGAAAAAAGTAATATCTATAGTCAGAAAAGCCTCAGGAATACCTGAAGCTATCCTAACTAATTTTGAAAATTAACTATTTTCTAGAAATAGTTTTGAACATACGATCAATCTTATCATTAAGTGCTCTTAATGCAGATCTATTCTGTTCAGTCATTGCCTCAGCTCTTTGGGCAGTAGTATTAGCAGAAGCAACTGCTGCATCTTGTTCAGCATCTTTAGCTTCAAGAGTAGCTTTCATTTCTGCAATGGCTGCGTCTAAAGCTGACTTATTTGTTGTCTCACAGCCAGTAAGAACTAAAACAACGGCTATGAAAGGCAAAAGTAATAATTTTTTAAACATAGATAACTCCAACTTTATTTAATATAGCATTATTTATAGTTAACTATACCTATAATGTAAAGAGTTAATACTCAGATTTTATCATTTTGATAGCGTAAAGAATTGCCGTAACCATATTCCTAGCTCTTGCCTTGTTCTTAAATGCTATATCAAATGCAGTTCCATGATCCACAGAGGTTCTAATAAATGGAACTCCAAGTGTGACATTAACAGACTGATCAAAATATATTAACTTTACTGGAATATGTCCTTGATCATGATAATTAGCAATCACCAGATCATACTTTCCTTTATTAGCTTCTCTGAATATTATATCAGGAGAGATAGGACCTATTATGTCAATACCCATATGCTGACAATTATCTACAACAGGTTTTAGTATATTAATCTCTTCACTACCAAATAGTCCTTGCTCTCCAGCGTGCGGATTTAAACCACATATTGCTATTTTTGGATTTTTTTTTTCTAACTTCTGCATGTGTTCAAACCCAATTTTAATAACATTCTCAACATTTTTTTTAGATATTTTTTTCAACGCTTCTGATAATGATATATGACAAGTAACATGTAAGGTAGAAAACTTTTTGTTAGCTAACATAAGGTAAGGTTCTTTTACGTTAAATAAATGAGCAAGAAGTCCAGTATGTCCATCAAAATTATAACCTGCCATATTCAATGATTTTTTTGATATTGGTGCTGTTATAATTCCTAATATTTTATTCTTTTTATATAATTCTGCGCTAATACATATTGCTTTATATGAAACTTCTCCTCCTGCTTTAGATGACTGTTTATCAAAACTAACATTAGCTTCTATATCAATGAATTCCTTAATGCAATTAAAATTACTTTTTATTCTTGATAACTCACAAGATTTTTCAAAAGACTTTTTATTTCCAATAACAATAAACCTATAAGGTAGCTTTTTTCTATTAAAAAAATCCAATGCTTTTGCACTAATTTCGGATCCTATTCCACAAGGATCTCCTAATGTAATACCTAATGTTTTCATTTTAACTTTGTAAAATTATATTTACTTTTTAAATAAGTTCTATATAAATAAATTCTAGTCCCCATCGTCTAGCGGTCTAGGACGCCGCCCTTTCACGGCGGAAACACGGGTTCGATTCCCGTTGGGGACGCCAGCATTTTAAACTTTTGAAGAGTATTTGCTAAATGTAGTCTATCATCCAATACTGATAATTAACTCTCTAAGTCATTAAACAAAAATGTATTCTAACTATTAATTTACTAGACTTATTTTATCTATCTTTTACAATTTTCATATGACGGGAAAAAAAGAAAGAAAAATGTCATCTATACTTGCAATGGATGTTGTTAGCTACTCTTCAAAAATGGCAGAAGATGACGAAGGTACATTAAAATTACTGGAAGAGCGCAGAGTAATTATAGAAAAACATATTAAAACTCACGGTGGAAGAATATTTAATACAGCCGGAGATGCTTTCATGATTGACTTTTCTAGTCCTATAGAAGCAGTCAAAGCTGCAATAAAAATCCAAAAAGAGATTTTTGATTTAAATAATAATCCTGATAAACAAAAACAACTTGAATTTAGAGTTGGCATTAATACTGGTGATGTAATAATAGAAGGCGATAACTTATTTGGAGATGGTGTTAATGTAGCGGCTAGACTGGAAGCTATTGCTCCTCCAGGAAGAATCTGCATCTCTGAAAATGTTCATTCTATGATACCTGAGAATTTGAATGCGGAGGTTTTTGATAGAGGACCACAAAAACTCAAAAACATTAAAAAACCTATCAAAGTTTATTTTATTGAAACTGTAAATGGATCTGACATAGCAAAAAAATATAAAATTAATACAGGCCAAAATAGTAATAGAAATTTATTTTTATCGCTTAGCACAATAGGAGCCGTGGGCACATTTCTAGTTTTTTTATTTTTTAATAAATCAGAGATTGATTTAAATCTAGACACGATAGCAGTTTTACCTATAAGTACTACTTCATTAAGTGACTCGCAGATAAATTTAGCTGCAGGACTTACTCAGGACATAACAACTGGATTAAGTAGGTCATCAAAAAAACTTAATGTAATAAAACTAAATACGAACGCAGAGGAGCTAGATAAGATTGCAACAAAATCTGAAGCTAGATATATTATTACTGGTGACCTAAGATCATCAGCAAGTACTTTAAGAGTTTCAATTAATTTAATTGATGCAGAAACTATGAAAACCGCATGGTCAGAAAATTTTGATAGGAAATCTGATATTGAAAATATTTTTAAGTTACAAGATGATATAGTATCTAGTATTTTAGATGCCCTTGTAGGTAGTGGAGATATACTTGCTAAAGAAGTTGTAAAAGCTGTAACTGTAGCGGGGTCTCAAAATATGGATGCTTATGCTTGTATTAATTTTGTTAGAAGTAGTTTTCTTTCAAGTCCAACGCCTGACGGTTTTATCAAGTCTATGGAATGTTTGGAAAAGTCTGTCAATGAAGATCCTCTTTATAAAGAAGCCTGGCAATATTATGGTTACGTTCTTGGTTGGTCTTACTCTCTTTTTAAAGTGAACTCGAAAGAAATTTTAGATACCGCTCTTAATGCTACAGAAGAAGCAATCAAATTAGATCCCAATTATGCAGAAGCGCATGCATCGAAAGCAGAAATCGAATATTATTATAAAAATTTTGACGAAATGCTAGAGGCTGGAAACAAAGCAATAGAACTTGCTTCTAATGATGCTCACGTTTTAGGAAGGGTTTCTTATCTTTTTGCTCTTTCGGGTTGGGGATGCCATGCCTCGAATGAGCTAAAAGAAAAGTATGATATTGATGATCAAGCTTGCTTTAGAATAAATAAAGGCCATGAGTTAGGAATAGCTGCAGACAAGTTAGACCCATATAAAAATGTTATTTATGATAATTTTGGAAGAGCTCCTCTTTACCAAGACTCTAAAGATTGGAAAAAATTATTGGACGTAATGGAAGAACAACCTGTAGATTTTATGTGGTGGCATCATTATATGGGTACTGCAAATCATCATTTAGGTAAAAAGGAAAATGCTCAAAAATATTTTGATAGAGTAATAGAGTTATTAGGTGGTGAGAATACTATTGCTGCATTAAAAAAAGAAGCAGAAATATGGCATGAAATGACTGTTATTGAAGAAATGATGCCAGTTTATTTAGAATACGGTTTGAAATAAAGTAAAA
>MDTC01211817.1_pt1 | contig 12233 bp, 11 predicted proteins | sample 811181 | NCBI WGS metagenome assembly MDTC01 (sample SAMN05326644, study PRJNA326480) | marine metagenome | isolation source: seawater | place: Pacific Ocean: North | collected 2011
CCATTGCGCAGCAGCACCTCGAAATCTTCCTGCGACCGGACTCCCCCTCCCACCGTAATGGGCACAAAGACTTCCTTGGCGGTCTCTTGCAAAACGTCGAGGAACTGATTTCTTCCGTACAAGCTGGCGACGACATCCATAAAGAGTATTTCGTCGATTCCAGCTTCGTAGTAGGCACGGGCAAAGTCGACAGGAGAGCCCACCTTTCGGAGTCCTTCTAGATGAACCCCTTTGATGAGATGAGGCCCCTTCACGTCCAGGCGAGCGATAAGTCGGACGGCCGTGCTCGTCTCCGCATGAGTCACTGAATCAATTTCTGTTCGGAAGGGCTGTCTCAAGTCGATTCCCAGATGGGATGACGAAGCGCCCACTCCTCACCGAGCTTGATCCAAAGGTGATCAGCACGAAACTTGTTGGCGAGGGTTTCAAACTGATCAGAAGTTAGACCCGTGTAGTGGAGGAAAAAGTCAAAATTGCGAGAGGGAAATTCTAGTTCGTAACGCTTAATGAGGGCAATGCCCTCATCCCTTTCAATCAAGTCCTCACGAATCTCGTGTGCGGCATCTGATGTGGCTCGTCCAACACCAAATTTGAGAAGGCCAAAATAGTAGTGAAATCCGTCCAGCCGATCATCGAGGCTCGCGTACTTTGAATACGTCCCTTCACTTCTACCCTCGGGGTTTGCGCGAAAGCCGGTCTTCTCAGCACAGTAGAAATAATTGTCTTGTGGCCGCCACTCCGTAAAGTATCCGTACCAGAAGTTTTCCAAAGCATCCAGAGTGGAATCTGAGTCCAAGGTCGGGGGGTAGTAAAAGCGTGAAACGGACGCCATTTCATCATCAGAGATGAGATCGAGATCGTGGGCTATTGCCACCAATTGACTTGGAGTTACTCCCTTCCAGAAATTGTCGGCCCACCTTGTAACAGGCATCCCCGTCAGTTCTTGAGTATCTACACTCCCACCGTACTCGGCTTCCCCATTTTCACCGAAAAAAACTAATGGAATATCGAGGGCTTTAGCCATATGAAAGGCGTAGCTGATTTGACCCCAGATGAAGGGCAGAAAAGGATCGCCGACCAGAGCTGTACTAAGCAGAGTTAATTTCCTGTGCAGTAGTCCATTCGGCGTCGCCAGAAGATTGTCGAACCCGGAGTGAATGAATGCTTGGAGATTGATGGCACCAATGTCTGTGTATGCAAAAGGCGCCCAAGTGACGCTGAGCGGGTGCATGCCCCACTTCTCTTTTAACTGGTGAGCGACATAAGCACTGTCTTTGCCGCCACTACCGGGGACAATTACGTCGTAAGCCCCAGATGATGAACGATGACGATCGAGAATACGTGCCAAGTCTTCCTTGCGTGCGTCCCAGTTGATTTTCTTCTTTCTTTCCCAGTATCTGCAGGCGCTGCAAACTCCATCTGTGTCGAAAGAAATTCTTGGGCGCTGGTTGGACTGAACGCATTTTGTGCAAAAGAGAACTTCGGCAGGGCGATCAGCTAGGTATTTGTCGAGGTTCTGAGTGGCGAGAAATTCCCACTGATGATTTTGGAGTCGTGGTAGTGCAGGGAGAACTTCGATCATCAGGACAATTCCATTTCTCGTGGGCTAAACAACTCTAGCGAGGCGAGTTCCGGCGTAACTGTGCCGCTTCCGTGGAACTTTCGTTCCTACTCTTCGTGAGTGGAGAATACACGTAGGTTTGTGCGGACGACAGATGCGTGCAGTCCGATCCGGGCTGAATGTCGGAACCGCTCTCCCGGTTCAATCGCAGATTAAAGGCGCTGGTGGCTGGAGAGCCCGGTGGACCCTCGGACTAAAGGAATGCGAGTGAGTTTTGCAGCGCAAAAGAGGAGAAGTCCTTCTGCAATTTGGAAGCCGCCCTCAAGACTAAAAATTTCTAGGTGCAGACGGTGAGTATTTTCGCGCAGGAACGCCTAAAACCGTGTCGTGAGCGGGGACGTCTCTTGTCACAACAGAACCAGCGCCTACCGTGGCGTACGCACCGACGGTTACTCCAGGGAGCACGGTCGCGTGGGTTCCGACAGTGACACACTCTTCGACGGTCACATTGCCGGCCAGCACTGCAGATGGATGAACCGTGACGAAATCGCTCAGCGAGCAGCCATGACCTATGTTCACCGCGCGATCAACGTGAACGTAGCGGCCGATGCTGACATCGGTGGTTATACAAGCGAAGGCAGAAATGATGGTGCCCCTACTGATGAAGTTTTGGGCTCCGACGCTGGCAAGAGGGTGCTGTAGAACGATTGTTGTAAAATTTTCACTCTCGTATTGCTCTGCGAGTCTCTTGCGCGTCACTGGGTCACCAATCGCGATAACCACGACGCAGGCTGGGCTTGATGCGATGAACGCTTGGTCAGAGCCGAGGTAGTGATGCTGAGGGTGATGACCCAAGGATGGCGGAGGAACTGGGGAAACAACGCCCGTCACCTTGATTGGAACGCCTACGTCTTGAAGCTGACGAACGAGTTCTTGTACCTCCCGCGAGTAGCCCCCACCGCCGATAAGAACAACCCCAGGTATCTCTTCAGGTGGGTCGACGGGTGCCATCAAGGGAGTCTTGCACAATGAGTTTACTTTGGCAGTACAGGTATGAAGGTAGCTGAAACATCTCGGGACAACCTCTTAGACACTAGTGCAGGACCCACATGCCTTCAAAACAAGAAGGTCTGTTGATGCACAATCGAACATTGTGCGCCTGTTCCCAATTCAAATGAGAACTCGCACTTCTTCTGGTTTGAGGGAGCTTTCCAACTATCCGGGCCGCTTCAGTAGATGCCGCCAGGCCTCTAGGTCTCCGAGGGGGAAAAAGATTGACTGAGAAAGTTCGAACGTCTGAGACGAAACCCTGTCAAGAAAAGCAGATACATCCTGTGGGCCAGCAACGGCACAGAAACCAGGCAAGCCGTCAGCGGGATTACCTGCGAAAGTATTCGGTGTCGTTAGTGCTGCGGTGGGTCTCCCGAGAAGTAGAGCCTCAAGTGTTGCCGAAGTGTGAGGACCTGCAATCACTGCGGAACACGCCAGGATGTGGCTGCTCAAAGATACGTCCGCATCTGTTGGGAATGGAGATCTCACGTTATTTTGGGAACGGGCTGGATGTGGGCGAAACTCGAAGCGCCAATTGTTGCTGGATTCCTCAGCGGTCGCACACATGCGTAGTAGTTCCTCGGTGGCCTCGGTGCTGTAGTCCCCAAGGATCAGCGCGAAGTGAGGTCGCCCGACTGGAGCCGATCCAGGGCCCGGGGGTTGAAATCTCAGTGCTTCGAGGGATGTAAGGCTGCTGGGGTCGTAGCCTGCACTCTGCGCGGCACGAAGCATGAGTGGACCATTAACTCCAATGAGATCTGGTTGCATGATTTCGGGGGTGTGGTGAGGAGAATCTGCAAAGGTGCCGAAGTAGCGCAGATCCCAGAAAACCATGGAGGTGTGACCGTACGCGATTATCTTCCCATGGCCTTCGTGACGCCAAGCGGAAAGCATGGCTAACTCCCAAGGTTGATTTTCAAAGACGTAAACACCCAGTCGCTGTTTCGGCCAATCCCGGAAGGTTCGCTCCCACAAATTTATCCACAGAGCATTGAGTGCAGCGGAGCGGCCGAAGTACTGATCTCTGATGGTCTCCACGACAAGTGGTGAAAGGTCAAGCAGGCTTGTATTTTCATTGAGGCTTGTGGGTTGTTCGATCAGGGTGCGCCCGAAGCGTCGAATCTTGAGATAGTCACGCCACGCGGCTAGCAAAACGGTGAGGGTCATCGCCGAGTGAACGAGACTGTGGCTGGGATTCGATGAATTTAGGATCTTGACCTGACTTAGGTGGTGTGATGCGACCGCACGTGTTGCGGAGGTCGCTGGCAAGTGAAGCCAAGTTATTGGCTCAGGCCAACTGTCAAGAACTTCCACTAATTTGCCCCAGTACGCAGAACGGTAAACTTCCCCTGGGTGCGGCTCCGCAACGTGGGCGAGATAGTCAATGAAAGTAACTCCCCCTCCTCGAGGGGTGTAACTCGACTTTTTGTTCGGCAAAAACAGGTGTTGCAGGTGGTCCCAAAAAACGCGAGTAGCTCGCAGGAACGGCAACCGATTGGCAAAGCGTCCCCTCGCGGGCAGAGTCGGTGCTGCGATAGTCTCAACGGTGACATCCACGCCGAGCCCAAGCGCCCATGATTCCAGCGCTTGGACAACGTATTTGCGCTCGCCAATGATTCTGATGCTGTCCATGTCGTTCTTCACGACGGCGTCCGCCAAGGCGAATAGCCGAGCAATGTCAAATGAAGGACTGTTGACAGCAAGAGAGTTATCGGTAGGAAGGGTCATCCACCAATAGCTGAAGTGAGGTCGAATGGTCATCTGTTTTACAATCGAGGTGTCGGCCCGTTCATAGAGCGCGACACTCGCAAGCCAACGCCTGTAACGATCTCTTAGTTGATTCTTGTTTTGCTGGACTAGGCCCGGCAAAGAAATCCAACTTGGGGGAGCGTCGTCAGGCAGAAAGGATTGCCATAGAATTACGTCATTTAAGCTCGACGGTGGGAGGCCCCCACACGCCCAGACCGTTAGACTTGACATCCCAGCACATCCTCCAAAGGAGTCCCGTGGAAGCACCTCGCACTTATCGTAAGGGCGACAGTCTGCAGTCCCTGGTGAGGGACGAGCCCCCAAATCCAGTGGTCGAACGCCTGACGGAGCTCCGGAAAACTGTAGACAACTTGCCTTCCGATGCGTACACGCGAACGATACTGGAGCGCGCTCTCTCGGACCTATTGCATGTCGAGCAGCGCACGCCTTCGACATTTTGGTTGCGTCCACACGTGTTGGGTGAAATTGAGCGCCTTGACGATTCACAGCTGGGTCTTTATCTGTTCCACCGCTATCGATATGACGTTTTTCCAGTTACGAAAGAGTTAGACGACTTTCCCCCCTGCGTCCAAATCGAACCCACATCAATCTGCAATCTTCGTTGTGTCTTCTGTTTTCAGACAGATCCTCTTCTCACTAAGCCCAAAGAAGGCCACCAGGGTCAGATGCCACTTGATCGCTTTAAGCAAATAGTCGATCAAATTGAGGGCCACGTTCAATTCGTTACCCTAGCGTCGCGGGGAGAGCCGCTGTTAGCGAAGAACATTGAAAGCATGTTGTCCTACCTGAAAGGGAAGTTTCTAGGCCTCAAGATCAACACCAACGCGACCTTCTTGAGTGACGATAAGGCCCGAGCCATTCTTGACGCGTATCCCAACACTGTTGTTTTTTCAGCAGACGCGGCGGATGCGGCCACTTATGCCCAACTCCGCGTGAATGGAAATTTTGAGAAAGTGATGGCGAACATCCAACGTTTTATGGAAATACGAGACACAGAGTTTCCCGAATCCAAGGTAATTACAAGAGTTTCGGGCGTAGCATTTGATAGCGATCGTCAAGATCATGATGAAATTCAAGGGTTCTGGCGCGACTTTGTTGATCAAGTTGCTTTCGTTGACTACAACCCTTGGGAAAATGCATATGAGCAGGAAACGAACAACATTCAGGAGGCCTGCTCCGATCTGTGGAGAAGAACGTTCATCTGGTGGGATGGTCGCTCAAATCCGTGCGACGTGGACTACCGCTCGTTTTTGAGTCCAGGGAACATTGACGAGACCTCCATTGCCGAGCTTTGGCGAGGTCCCGGATATTCGCACCTACGCCACCAGCATCTTTCTCTCCAGCGTCAAGGGCTTACCCCCTGTCGTGGATGCGTCTCTGTCTAATTATGGACTTCACACCCCCAATTAGTGCGAGAAGCGATCGGGTCCTCAGATCACACCAGCCCTTTGACGATCGATCAGGGCTTATTCGCATGGACAGGAATGAAGACGTTGCTGCATGGGAACCTGATCGACTCAATGATTTGCTCGCGGGTTTTTCTCCTAGCGACCTCGCCGCCTACCAGGACGCGGATTCCCTGGAAGCCAAAATCGCAGAATGGAGAGGCTGTCAGCCAGGAAGCATCCTTGTGACCGCAGGCTCGTCCGAAGCACTTGGCTTGGTTTTCGAAACCTATGTTGATGAGGGTGACACAATCGTGGGCCTGGAGCCCTCCTATGGTCTGTACGAGGTTTTCTCAGCGAAATGCGGTGGTAGGTATATCGGAATTCCCTACGACGGTAACTTGAACTTGGACGTTACAACTTTCATGAACCAGATTCGCGTTCAGGCGCCTTCTTTGGTGGTCGTAGCTAACCCAAATCAACCTACCGGGGGATATTTGTCGTCCTCTGATCTGCGACTGCTTGCAACTGAGTCGCTGTCTAGCGGCGCGGTGTTGCTGGTGGATGAGGCGTACTTCCTCTTCTGTGATGTAACTGCGTCCGATATCATTGGAAGCTTTCCCAATTTGGTTGTGACCCAGACATTTTCAAAGGCATTCGGACTTGCAGGTTTGCGTGTAGGTTATTGCATAGCTTCCGCGGAGCGGATTGATGAGATTCAGAAGCTGAGCGGATTAACTCGATCCAACGCTCTTGGCCTGCGCGCTGCCGAATACGTACTCGATAATCTCTCATGGGCGATGACGCGAGTGGAGGAGGTGCGGCGCGGGCGACGATTTCTTATTGAAGAATTGCGCAAACTGAGAATCAAGACCTTTGACTCCGCTACGAATTTTGTTCTTCTGGATTGCAAATCGGTAGAAGATGCAGAAAGTTTAAAGCTGGCTGCTCGAACGAGCGGATATGCGATTCGTGGTCCCCTTCGTGTCGCGCCTGTAGAGACATGTGTGCGCATCACTGCGGGGCCGGTACGCATTATGGAGAACTTCCTCCATGCGAATCTGGACGCAATGCAGATGCATGGGCGCTTCACGTAGATGTCTGAAATACCTCAATTGTCATCCGCCATTTTTTTTGATGTGGACGGCGTCTTAATTGACTCCATGCAGGCAAAGGGAGAATGCTTTGCGGAGCTATTCGATGTGCATCAACGAGATGAAATATTGGCTATCCACTTCGCGCATGCAGGATTGAATCGCTACGACAAAATCAGCCTGATGATTGAACACCTGCGGGGCTACAGCCCGGAAACATCTGAAGTGCAAGAGCTCGCAGATTCATATGCGAATCGAGTTGTGCAATGGGTTCTCAACGCACCGGAAATTGATGGAGCAAGCAATGCTCTGCGGGAATTGAGGAAGAGACATCGCCTTCATGCAATCTCAGCAATGCCTACACGTGAGTTGAAGTCAATATTGAGTGGTCACAACATGATGAACTCCTTCGCATCCATTCATGGGTTTCCAGCTTCCAAACTTCAGACTATGGCGGAGCTTGGCCAACAATATTCATATGATCTGCCCGCATGTGTAGCTGTCGGCGACAGTCTGCTGGACGCGGCCGCTGCTCATACTCTAAGCATCCCCTTCATATTCGTGTCGTCAAGAGCCGGACTTGAGCCGCCGGGATGTGTCGCGCAGGTTAAGAACCTCGTGCGTCTAGACTCCGTCGTGCAGGCCGTCAAGAGCATGGAGTAAGCATGCGGGTTTTGGTAACCGGGGGCAGCGGTTTTCTGGGCAGCCATATTGCCGATGAAGCAACCGCTAGAGGCCATGACGTTCTGATCATGGATGCTCAGCCATCACCCTGGCTTAGAACGTCTCAAAGAGAGTTGGTTGGGGACATTCTGGATGCCGACCTCCTTGCTCAAGCCATTCGTGATTGCGACGCTGTGTACCACTGCGCTGCTGTCGCTGATTTACATGATGCAAGACAGGATCCTCGCCATGCGGTAGAGGTCAATGTCTTGGGAACACTTATGGTTCTGGAAGCTGCAGTCCGAGCTGGTGTCTCCCGCTTCATGCATGCAAGCAGTGTTTACGTGTATTCCCGCAGCGGATCCGTATATAGGACCACGAAGCGAGCGGCGGAGGGGCTGGTTCAAGACATCTCGATGCAGAGTGGGTTGCAGGCATCTGTCTTGCGATACGGCTCTTTGTATGGACCTCGTGCTGACGCCGACAATGCAATTTTGAGGTTAGTGACCCAGGCGATCAGAGATCGCCGTATCAATTTTTGGGGGGATGGGACTGAGGTTCGCGAGTACATTCATATTCGTGACGCTGCTGCGCTATCGCTAGATGCTCTTGATGAGGTGTTTGTCGATCAAGCGTTACACGTGACCGGTCGCGAAAGGCTTTCGACTCGGGAATTGATAGAAACGATCTGTGAAACACTCGGCGGAGGCATTGAGGTCATCTACGACGATGAATCATTCGAAGGGCGTTATAGGCTCACGCCATACAGTCACGATCCCGACATGGGTCGGCGACTGGTCGGTCAAACTTATATTGACCTGGGGCTCGGGCTGCTGGAACAAATACGAGACATGACCACGGATCACGAGGAGAGCTCTTGATCTGTGCGATATTGATTGGGCGTCTCAAGTCAACGGGTTTACCTGGCAAGAACACTTTGCCTCTCTTGGGGCATCCGATGGCCTGGTGGCCCCTCGATGCGGCCCGGCAATGCCCAGAAATAGACGAGGTTTACATTTCTACAGATGATCAAGGAATAGCGGCATTAGCGACTGAATTTAATGCAAGCGTGATTGATCGACCTGCTTCTCTTGCTACAGACACAGCCCTCGGCGAGGACGCGTTCGTTCACGCGCATCACGTCATTACCGACCGGTTGACGGATGCGGGAGCCTTGCCAGAGTTGTACGTGCTCTTGATGGCAAACGCCGTGACTGTGTCACCTGGTCAGCTTTCGGCCGGTATTGAAGCGCTGCGGTCGGACTCCCAACTTGATTCGGCGGTGACAGTGTCTCGCTACAACATGTGGAGTCCCTTGCGTGCACGCAAAATAGATCCGAATGGCCTCCTTCAACCTTTCGTTCCATTCGAAACCTTCGGAGATCCTGAGACGCTCGACTGCGATCGTGACTCTCAAGGTGACGTTTGGTTTGCAGACATGGGTGTTTCGGTGGTGCGCCCCAAAAACCTTGATCACTTGCGTGATGGTCTTCTCCCGCAAAAGTGGATGGGGCAAAAAATTTACCCAATACGTTCTGAGGCGGGGCTTGATGTTGATTATGACTTTCAGGTGACCCAGGCTGAATGGTGGTTGAAAAAGAACCGCCGCTAGTGCGTAGCCCTTGCTTCATATTCAGACTCGGGAACTAGTCCCTGAAGAGGTTGCCCATCAAAGTGGCGAAGAGCATCGCTTGTAGCTTCACTTTCCATTCGTGCACGGCAATCCCTGGTCATCGAGCCCATGTGACACGTAAGAATTACGCGATCCGTAGCAGTGAGACATCCCTGATAGGGCTCGTCCTCAAATACATCAATTGCAGCCCCGCCGAGATGGCCGCTTTCAAGGACGTCAAATAGGTCGCGTTCGTTAACGATGCCCCCCCTAGACGTATTTATGAGAAGAGCATCAGGTTGCATGCAAAGCAACGTCTCCTTAGTGATGAGATTCCTTGTCTCTGAAGTGAGAGGCACATGTACGGAGACAATGTCAGAATTCATAAACAGGAATTCCTTATCAACCCACTCCACATTGGGAAGTTGAGCCGCCCCTCTGGGGCTATCGCCATCATTAGCTAAGATTCGGGATGTCTCAAAGTTGGCGAGGTGTTGAACAACGCGCTCCCCGATGCGTCCCACGCCTATGATGCCAACTGTCACTGAAGCAAGGCGGCGCCCCATGTAACGATGCCATTGCTCCGAATGAAGGCCCAGATTTGCCTCGTGAACGCCCCTTAACAGAGCCATCATGTTGGCGATCGCTAGTTCCGCGACTGCTGGTGCTGGTGCATCAGGCGTGTAAGTGACTTGAATTCCCTTTTGTCGCGCAGCCAGTAGATCCACATTGTCCAGGCCAACCCCAACACGTGCTATCACTCTCAAGTTGCGAGTTGCAGCCATAACCTCAGCAGTAATCGGCTCAGTTCCGGCGATCAACACTTCAGCATCACCAATGAATCGAATCAGTTCGTCGGGCTGGAGACGCCTTTCAAGAGGATTGATAAGGACCTTGATCCCCTGCTCTTGGAGTCGAACAAGTGGAGAGGAGTCGTATGTCGCAAAGGGAACAGTCGAGACGAATACATCGGTCACGCTGAAGGACCCCAAACCATGTCGGATGTCCCTCTGGATGTGTATTTCGATATCAAGTGATTATGCCTCCTTACATCATCGTGTCTGGTAGCCCGATTGCACGGCCGACGATGGCTACAAATTCAGGGTTTTGCTCGTCCGCAATCGCAAATTTGTTGAGAGTGAACCCCGCTACCTTGCATGGTCATCGTGCCACAGCGATCAATGTGTCTGTCGCATCAATGGCTGCGAGGGTATTTTTGTACTCGTGCCGTAGTTGCTGTGTTTCGATAGCAGACAGCGCCCCGAGGTGCCCGCCCGGTAAACCCTCTGACAGCCACCTCAGGTGATTACTCAGTCCGTAGCGCTGTTCACCGAAAATAGAAATTTCTGCAAAGCCTGCGGCACTTAGTAACCTTTGCAGCGAGTCTCGAGTGTGTAAAATCAAATGCTGAGACCACAGAGTGAAGTTGATAAAGGGCTGGCATTTCACTTGCGTGATCAAAAAGTCGTTGGCGTGCGGAACCTCAATGACTACCGCACCGTGTGAAGCATGGATCAGGTCTAATGCCTGGCGAAGGATAGGCAGCGGGTCTGGCAGATGCTCCAAAACATGAAACATAAACAGCACGTTCGCTTCGCTGCACTCAGATATGTCTACGAAACACTCAATTCCATCTCCAAGAAGTCCGTCTCGATATGATTCTTGTAGTTCGACCCCTTGCAGTGTTCGTGCCTCCTTCTGGATTGAGCGCAGAAAAGTTCCCGCTCCGCACCCAAAGTCGACGACTTTTTTACCGTAGTAGAGAGGGCGAAATTGCTCTACTCGTCGACGAGTGTCCGACAAATCCTCAAAAGTTGGCTCTTGTGATGTGCCGCGATAATTCCCAGAACTATATTCATCATCACCCACAAAGAAATCTTCGATAAAAATGACTCCCGACGTATTATCCCGCCATACTGGGACGGTCCGATCTCGCGTTCTATCCGAAAATAGATCGACGCCATTTGGGTCGATGGCACCAATTGCTTCCAGAGTTGACCGAATCCGGGAGGCAGACATTTCCCTCCACTTACTATCTCGGACTCTCATCGGTGTAGAGGTCGCAATGGGTAGAGACTAATGCCAAGTGGGTCCGAGGGAAATGAACCGATCCCGCGCGTAACCTTTCGCCTGTCGCGTGGTTGGAGGTACGAACGGGTGACGTAGGCTAGAAAATTCAGGGGTAGGAAGGTGTAAGCGTGACCAGAATCCTCATCTTTGGTGCGAGTGGCCAACTGGGCTCTCAAATTCTTGTAAGCTCGTTAGGGAAAGACGAGAGCCTTATTGTTGCGCCACGGGATCTGCGATTCGTCGAAAGTGACGATGTCGTGAGTTACGTGAAAAAGTGCGGGCCTGAGTGGATCGTCAACGCTGGAGCAATGACAGACGTTGATGCAGCGCATCTGGATCCTGATCGGGCGCTTCAGGTAAATGGGGTAGCGCCGGGCGTCTTGGCAGGCGCGGCGCAGGAGGTGGGCGCTCGAGTCATTCACATCTCAAGTGAAGCTGTGTACGAGGGATCAACCGAAGTGCCGTACACGGAGGCTGATGCGTGTCGGCCTGTCTCTGTGTACGGCGTATCCAAGTTGACCGGAGACCTACTAACGCTTACGTATAGCCCAGAGTCTTATGTCCTTCGGACTTCGTGGCTCTACTCAGGCCAGCGGGGGAGCAACTTCCCAACGCGCATTCTCAATCAGCTGGAGGACCCCGGAAAGGAGCTTTCTGTCGTTACGGACATTGTGGGTAATCCGACCCCTACGTCCTTGGTTGTGGACGCGATTCATGCGATCCTCCGTAGCCCACCCGAGCCGGGCTTATATCACGTGTGTGCAAGGGGACCTGCGTCTAAGTTTGACTGGGCAGTGGAGATAGCCACACAGACAGGGTTCGATCCCGGTCGAATCAATCCCGTGAGAAGCGATGACTATTCGACGGTGGCGCGTCGACCGAAATTTGTCGACCTCGACTGCTCCAAGTTCCAAGCCACAGGGTTGCTCGAATTGCCGATGTGGCGTGATGCGTGGCTGTCAGAAATCAGTACGTGGAACCGCTGGCCGGGCGCGTTGGATTCTTCGTCTGCGAACGCCTGACACCAG
>MDTC01081775.1_pt1 | contig 12232 bp, 10 predicted proteins | sample 811181 | NCBI WGS metagenome assembly MDTC01 (sample SAMN05326644, study PRJNA326480) | marine metagenome | isolation source: seawater | place: Pacific Ocean: North | collected 2011
ATTTTCCCAAAACCATGAAGGAAAAAAGATATCCCTAAGCCAATCCTTAATAGACATGAAGAATAATCTTTCAATGGTCTCGCAAGTTTTTCTAGAAGATCGTTCAGTTTATTCATAAAATCATACTCCAATAGTAACGTTACTTTAATACGATGAAAGTCCTTAAATTTATAAATCAATTTTTAATAAAATACGAGTTCTTAGTACTAATGACGCTTGCTGCAATAATGCATTTGGGTGAGAGAAGTTTTGGGATAGAAGGCCTCGGCGTTATTGGAACACTATTCTTTTTAATAGCTATCGTTTCTTTTATCATGAAAAAGTATGTAGGAAAAAAAGAATGATATACAAGGAGATGATTAGAGATGCCACAGAGGCATCAAATAGAGTAAGACCTCTTTCTAAGAGGCAGCTTACAAAAATGTTATGCGAGATTTGTCCTGATCTTGATCCAAATGATCTCATGAGACTGAAGATAAGAAATCTAAAGCTCTTGCTTGGCTTGTTGAGATAGATTTAAAAAATTTCTTAGAAAATATTCTTAAATTCTGTAATCTAAGTTAAGTAATTTCTAGAGGGAAATGACAATGGAAGCTCTTCAATACATAGCAATTTGCGTGGGTGTGATCGCAGGGCTATTCATATTGGCATCATTTGTTATAAAAGACTGATACCAAATTAACCTTTAATCTAGTCTATTCACTAGGTCATTGTATCTCTGCGAGTGAGAATTGACCTAATACTTGAGTTTCGAAAGTCAGAGTGCCCTTCTCTTGATCAATTACATTTGTGTAGCTATTCGTGACCTTAGGATGAATCTCAAATGATTCTGTTATTTCGTTATAAACCATGGGATAAATATTTTTTGGATCAGTGACTTTTTCTTTATCGAATGCAATTGTAATTTCTGCAGGAACATTAAAAGTTGTTCTATAGGGACCAAAAAAAACTGTCTCCGAAATGGCATTGGGATGCATAGGCATCATCACTTTAGGAGAAGACCTCTTCTGCAGACCAATCACAGCAGTAAAATCATCCTTTGCACTGTCCAGAAAGTTTGATATCTCATCATATTCATTGATTGCTCTCACTGCTTCATCCCCTGTATTTGGATCATTATCTGATAAAGGCCTCCAACGATTATCCCAAGTATAAGATTCCGGAATATTTGGATTGGGATCGGGTTTAACAACCACTTTTGCTCCTTTCAATAAGCCCTCTTTAATTTCTACTGTTCCGCCATTTTTCTTAGTAATCTCTCCTTGCGCCAAAATACTGATATCCAAATCTGGAAAAATACTCAATCTTTCGATTCCACCTCGAATCCTGTTTGCATAATTGATCGCTATCTCATCGGAATAATCCTCAAAAGCTTCCATCAGCTGAAGCCTGGTAAATCCTTCTGGGCAGATATCATTAACGGCTTCTGCTTGTTCGTATTTACCAGGAGCTAAATGTTTTTCACACCATGTGACGCTTAATTCTCCTTCATGGATTTCTTCAATAGAGTTCATAGGAATATTCAAAGCTTCTCTCATGTTTATGATCAATACCCAATATGTATAACCCCAATGTGATAACTGGATGATAACCTCTTTCTGATTTTGGTTTAGGATTGCGTCTTCAATCGCTTCTCTTAGATTTGTAAAACGAAGAGGATCCTCTTTGTATCCAAGCTGATTTCCACTAAATAATGCATAAGCATATAGATTATTGGTTCTTGCATCCTCTGAACCGAAACCGTTGGTCTTATAAAAAGAAATATTGTGGTCTTCTTCGTTTTGCTCAATGTATCTTTTAAAACTTAGAAAATTTAAATAGGCATTTTCATGAAAGACTTCATTAATAAAAGGTGCAGCATTAGACATTGGCCCTCTTGGATTTGATCCCGGCCAAGGGAGCCCAAAAGTGGTGTATATAACTGAAACGTCTGTGCCAGGTTCTATATGCTTTAAATGACGCTCTAAATTCTGATGCATAATGTGGTTATATTCTGGCGTTCTGCCATACATCCTGACTTGATTGATATTGTAATCCTCTACATCAAAACCAGCCCGGCATAAAGATTGCAGTGAAAGGTGAAGATCCCAAAAGTTATTGGCATAGACATTGTGATCAGCAATGGGTTTTGCTAAAACGATGTTTTTATAACCATTTCTTGCCGCACGGGCAATCGTGTCCTTAAGATGCTTGGTTTCTCCTGGAACATTGGAATAAAATCCTTCTGTTACCTTAATTCCTTCCTTGAAGTAATCCCCAACCCAATCTGCTATAAAGGGATCTTTTACAGTTTCTGATGAATCGTATTCATTAAAAAAAACCGGTGCATCAATGTCCCAACCCATCATGCCTGCGATTCTCGTCTTATAGGCTTTATCAACTTCGTAGAAGTCATTGACTCCATTTGGCTGTTTAATGATGTAGACTCCATCAAGGTAATCCTCACCAGTTCTTGGATCAGGAGTATAGCGAGTCAAAGGGAAACCGCCAGTATCTGAATTTGAACTCGGATTATAGTCCTTCATGGCTATAATCTCTGTCTCGCTAAGATCTTCTTTTTTAAGAATAGAAGCATCCCCTCCTGCGAATGGAAACTCTCCCGATTTATTATCAACAACCGGTATATACCTAAGACCATCTTCGCTTATTTTGTATGCACCCAAGTTATCCCAAAGACGCTCCATTCCATCGACTTTTCTACCAAGAGCAAAAGGCAATCTTGATATTTCGACTTGAAAGGGGAAAGTTCCAACATGCCATTGGGTACATGCTTGATTTGGGGAAATTACACGCTCACCTCCGGACGTTCTCCAAAAGAGATAATCATCGTAAGCTTTGTTAAATCCTTCTGGAGTTCCCCAGCCAGATAATATGACAATCGGTTTATCTTTTTCCTTAAGGGTTATGGGTTCATTATTTTTATTCAAAAGCACTGCAGGCGCATACCCAGAGGAAGGAATGAATGTATTATTGATAAAAAATAATGCGAGAAACAATGCATATAAACCGAAAATAATTAAAAGTGCATTAATTAGTCGTCGCAATTATTAAACCCCATTATGTAACTTTCCCTATCTTAGCTTTAATCAAAGGCATAAAGATTTCAAGATCTTAATTTGAGAGTTACAAATTTAACTGTTTTATTGATTTGTACATTGGTGAATATTTGTTAGTCTTACATTGAAACATTTTAGTAAGGGGAAAATTAAATGTACTCAAAAGTTGTTAATATCATTTTTAAAAGCATTTTAGTGCTGCCATTTTTGGTTTCATCATTGCCTACTTATTCAGCAGAATTAGAGGAAATCGTTGTAACGGCTCAGAAAAGAAGCGAATCTCTTCAAGAGGTTCCTATTTCTATTGTCGCATTTTCTGGTGACGATATTGAAAGACTCAATATCAGCAATACAATTGATCTTGTAAAAAATATTCCTGGGATGACAGGTGTCAATAATGTTGGTTTACCGCAGGCTGCTGCTTACTTCATTAGGGGCATCGGGCAAGACGAATCGGTATCAACAATGGATCCTGCTGTTGGAACTTTTGTCGATGGCGTTTTCATGTCAAGACAAATCGCCAACAACTCAAGGCTTTATGATTTAGAAAGTGTTGAAGTACTAAAGGGTCCACAAGGAACTCTTTATGGAAGAAATACCACGGGCGGAGCGGTTCGAATCATTACCAAAAAACCAACTGAAGAAACAGAGGGTTGGGTAGATATCGCATACGGTGATTATGAAACATTTGAAGCATCCGCTAAGTTTAATTTCCCTATCACAGATAATCTGTATGCAAAACTTACTGCATATACGATTGATCAGGGTGAAGGTTTTCTTGAAAATGTCACATTGAATAGAGATCAATGGAAAAGAGATGCGACAGGCGCAAGAGCACAATTCCTATTTGTTCCAAATGATCGAACTGAAATACTATTTACTGCAGAGCAAGCAGAAGACAACACTGGCGGAATCGTTGGTGCAAATAAATTGAGTGCTTGTTGCGGTGATGACATTTATAAAGTTGAAAGCGGTCTTGAGAATACTTGGGCAGAAACAGACTTTACTGCCTATAGCATCAAGGCAACAATTGATCTAGAAAATGATACCCAAATGGAAATCATTGCTTCCGACCATGACCTAACACACAGTTTTAATAATGATTATTCAGATCAGGTTGTGCCTGCTTATTCAATACCAAACCTAAGTGATCATGAACAAAACAGTCTTGAGGTTAATTTCACAGGAACAACCGGGGATATCCAATGGGCTGCTGGAGCGTCTTATTATGAAGAAGAAAGCCATGTTCTCTTTGGAGATGCACTCTTTCTATTTGGAGGTGTTGTAGCAGGAACTTTCATGCGTGATATGACTAATACCACGGAAGCCACAGCCATTTATGCAGACTTAGACTTCGATCTCGGTGATGGATGGGGATTGACCGTTGGTGGTCGTTACACCGATGATGAAAGAGCTGTGGATGTTGCACAATTCTTCGATCTCAATGGCGTCCCGTGGCAAGCAAGAACAAAATCCAATTTCATGGATCGAAGTGCTTGGTTGTCAACTGCTGCTATCGGCGCACCATTTGATAATGCAACAGTAGAAGCTCTTGGAACACTAACCTCAATAGAAGTGGATGAGTTCACGAGTCGTGTTGTAATCGACTATCAGCCAAATGATAATGTCATGTACTATGCAAGCGTCGGTGACAGCTTCAAAGGAGGTGGTTGGGCTTCTAGGGTAACTGCAGCCGCTGACTTCGTTGATCTAAGACCTGAGTTTGTTGACAATATTGAGTTTGGAATAAAAAGCGAATGGATGGATGATGCTCTAAGACTAAATCTAACCTACTTCAATGCAGACTATACAGATCTCCAAATTACTGCGATAGATCAAGATACTGGAGCGTTTGTTTACTCCAATAAAGCGGATGCAGAAGTGGATGGTTTCGAGGGAGAGCTTCTCTATGCAGCAAATGATAACTTAACTTTATTTGCAAACTTTGCCACTTTAGATGGAGGATATACTGAACTTCGTCCAGGAGCCGAGGGAATTGCAGACAAAGATCTAAAGAGAACCCCTGACTTTTCATACAGATTAGGCGTTATCTTTGATACTACTCTTGAAAACGGTGAATTAAACTTCACCGGTGTACTGAATCGTGAAGATGAGTATTTTAATAATCAAAACAACACTCCAGCTGGTCTAAGGCCTGCCGTTAGTAAGATTGATCTAACCTTCACTTATAGGCCATTGGAAGGCGATTGGAGGGTTATAGCGGGATGCACCAACTGTTCTGATAAGAAGGCAATCCATTCCACATTGGATTTTGCTGCACTTGGTTTTATCACTCAATTCCAAGACCTACCTAGACTTTGGAGAGTATCCTATAAATATAATTTCTAAATGATGCATTAATGATAAAGGTCGGCCTAAAAGCCGACCTTTTTCTTTTTGAATGATAACTTTTAGCAAATTACTTCAATGGATGGAAAGAGGAGGTTTTCTTTTCTTCTGGGCGTTTGGCCCAATATTTCGTTTAGTAAATTTTCTAAGAAAGAGATCCAAAAAAAGCTAAGATTGACTCAAGAATAATCTTTTAGCATTTTTTTAAGCTCCAAAGAATGTTGTTCTTCTTGGCCAATTTTATTTCTGGCGTATTCTTCTATAAAAACTGACTTGCCCTCAACCTCATTGAGAAGATCATTGTACAAACTCAAAGCATGCAATTCATGATCAAGACTTTCCTGAAGGATGTCTTTAATGGAATGCTGATGTGTTTCTTCTATCTCTGCAATTTTCTGACTAGGGTGTCCTTCTAGGCCACTCAATAACTCTCCTGCTTCTTGAGCATGCATCAGTGACTCATTAGCTTGTGCTTGAAGAAATTCGACAATTGGAATTCTATATGGACCGCTGATCATCATTGAAGAATGGGTGTACCTAACAACACCGGCAAGTTCATATTTCATAATATTATCGAGAATCTGGCAGGTTTTTTTAATATCCAGTTCATTCATAATCGATTACTCATACCTTTTTAAATTATGATTATGATTTTATCTTGGATTTAGAGTAATTCAAGTTTACTCATTACAATCAAACAAGATTACTCCATACTGCAACCTCTTTCTCCATGACTCATTATGTCAAGTGCTTCCGATTCAGTTTCATCATCTACCCTCAAGTCAGTCACTAAAGATATCTCCGCAAATAAGTTTTAACTTTTCTTTGACTGATGGGCATCATGTTGTGAAAATTAAATCATGAAACCTTATTTTATAATTTATATCTCGCTATTATTTTTATCTGAGGCCATCTATTCTCAAGAAAATCCTGAAGTCATTGAAATTAAAGAGCCTCAAACAATTTTGTTTGTTGGCAACAGTTACCTCTATTACAACGATAGCTTACATAATCACTTCAAAAGGATTGTAGAAGAATACAAAATCGATTTTGATGGAAGCGCCTCAGTCAAATCTTCTACAATTGGTGGGTCAAGGCTCAAGCATCATGATGTTGAAAGGCTAATTAAACCGAAAGCAATAAGCTCAGTAGAAAAATTTGAACTAATCATTCTTCAAGGCGGGAGTACAGAGCCTCTTTCAATAAAAAATAGAGAAGAATTTTCATTTTTTGCAAAAAAGCATATTGATGCGATTAAGGCAAAAGATTCTCAAGCTGCATTGTACATGACTCATGCATATATCAAACCCCACAAACGTTTCAAAAAGAACCAAATAAGAGTCATTCAGGATGCATATACGAGAGTCGGTAATGAAAATAAGGTTCTAGTCATCCCAGTTGGTTTGGCTTTTGATCTGGCTTATCAAGAAAATCCGACTATTCAATTACACCAACCAGATGGAACTCATCCAAGCCTTCTCGGCACTTATCTTGCCGCATGCACAGTCTTTGCGAGCATCTATGATAAATCTCCCATCGGGATACAATACGATTACTCTGGAGCTATCGATAAGGAAGATAAGATTTTTCTACAAAAAATTGCTGACAAAGCAACGTCGGATTACTTCAATAAAATCTTAAATTAAAGGAACTAAAATGAGTGCTCAAAAAAATTATCTAGTCACTGGTGCTAACAGAGGCTTGGGGCTTGAGTTTACAAAACAGATCTTGCAAGCAGGTCATAATGTATATGCTGCATGCAGAAATATAAATGATATTGATGACCTAAATAAATTCTCAGGAAGATACAAAAATAGTTTGATTATTGTAAAGTTAGACATTAATGATCACGATTCGATTCTAGAATTAAATCAAAACCTTAGAGATGTCACAATAGATGTGATGATCAATAATGCAGGTATCATTGGTCCTCTGCCCTACTTTGAAAATACTTTCAAGCAACATTATGGAACAATAGATTATGATGTTTGGGCTGATGTCTTTAAAACTAACTTGTTTGGTCCGGTTAAGATGGCCGAAACATTTTTGGAGCAAATAGAAAAAGGAAGAGATAAAAAAATGGTATTTATCTCCAGTGTGGTTGGATCAATTGCGGATGATCATCAAAAGGCTTTCGCATACGCCACAAGCAAAACTGCCTTAAATAAATCTGTAGCCTTACTGGCAGATATTCTTAGGGAACGAGGCGTAAAAGTACTTGCAATGTGCCCAGGATATGTAAAAACAAGAATGAATGGTGGTGGCGCCAATCTTGAACCAGGGGAAAGCATCTCAGGCATGCTTGAACAAATTGAGAAATTAGATCAAGATTCCTCAGGAACTTTTGTTCGATATAATGGCGAAAAAATTAATTGGTAAAATACCTTAGTCTTGGTTATTCCATAATTGAGATACGATCCATTGTTACAGCCTTTTCATTTATGTTCTTCTTGAGGCTGACTGAAGATGGTTCTAGTGTTGAGGGATAATAGATTACTATCTCAGCATTATCATTGACTACACGTGATATCTGATCTTCATATCCTAAATGTTGGAGATGAATCACAAAAGGGTTTCCTATCGCATAACTGAATATAACTTGACCTTCATCATCCTGAAAAGAAATAAAGTAATCGGTCTTTCTTTGCCTAGCCTTTCTTAGCATCTTATCTACTTTGGTAGTTCTCTTGATGGATCTAATCTCAGAGATCTGAAGATCTCTCTCTGATCCTGTTAGTTTGAGTTCCTTAAAATTCTGAACTTCTGAGAATTGATGAGCAATAATTGCCTTATCAGAAGCAGAATATGAAATAGTCGTGCTAAGAAATAAAAAAAGCGACAATACAACAAAAATATTTCTTCTCATTAGTATTTACTCCAATTGATCATGAGTGTCCCACTGGTACAACCCGTTGTATAACCATATAAATAGTCATTGTATTTTGATTCTGTTAAGTCAAATGGTGGATTCCAGTAAACCCATGATTCATTTATGGTTCTAAAACTACCTGAGTAACGATCAAATAGGCCTAAATAACAATCATTCGGATCATCGATGTCGTCTTGTACAAGTACAGCACCAGTCATATCAATAACTTTCCAAGAGTAAGTAGCCCACTCTGCTTGAGCTGGTCTATCAAAATCAACTTCAAGAAGATTGTCCTTGGAGGTGTCCAGTTGTCCATTGAGATACCACTGAAGCTTTAATTTCGAGGTATCCAACTTTCCCCCATCAACTATACCGGGCTGCATTTTCAATCCTGTATATGTATCGTCTCCAATGAATGCTGTGGTAGTTCCAAATGCGTCCCTGAACAAATTAATGATTGATTGAATTGCAAACCCTTCAGAATGAACATCGATAAAATCTGCACAATTATTTTTTTCAAATTGAACTGTCCAACAACCTGGATCAGTATCTTCACATCTACTGCACCCCATGACAGAGAATTGCCTCGGTCGATATGAATTCTTTTCAGAGTAATAGCTTCCTTCAAAGATCCCAGTTGCTCCATTGTTTGCTCCCAAAGCAATGCCTGGAACATTAACCTTATCTAATATGAAATGGCTCCATTTAATCTGATTAGGGTCATCTTCAACTGCAACATTCATATCCCAATAGCTATAATCCTCAACTTCTTCAGCAGTATATTCTCTTTCCCCATCTGCAGAATATTCATCCCCTAGATTTGCATGCGCATGTCCAAGCTCATGCATGAATGTCCTAGCAGTTCTCTCGGCGATTGGCTGAACCATTGTGGTGGGTCGTCCTCCTCCATAACGAGTAATCCCTCTTCCAGGAAGAGCAGTTATGATCGCTGTAACATCAGGATAGATTTCGGGGAATAATTCATCTTCAAGAGCAGTGAGTTTTGATGAGCTATAACAAAAAGTATCATCAGACCAAGAAACACAATTTCCGTCATTTTCCATATCAATTGCTGATTCACCATCTGCAACTAAAGGCTCAATGACCATAACATTAAAAAAACCATCGAAGAATTGTGAAGCAGTTGATTGATATAAAAGATCTAAAGAGTCGACGGTCTTTTCTCTGAAATCATCGATGTCGTATCCAATATTTTCATTAGGAGAATCTGCAAGAATTAACATGTCAGTATTTCTTCTGTTATCACTGTAGGTTCCGTAAGACCCCATGATGTTGTATGTTCTGTGATTTCCTATTTCACGGTAACCAGTTGCAAAATAGGCTTGAATTGAATCATTTCCGCACGATCCTTCAACGGCAGCATCCCCGGATTCATCGCAAGCAAATATATTTAAAGTAAAATATCCAGCATCAATCTGGCTCGAGAGGTCAAGCGTGAGTGTAGCTGCTCCATCCTCCTGAATCACAGTTGAAATTTCCGTGCCTGATGCATCATTGAAAGTACTGATGAGGTTGAGATTAATATCTCTAAGTTCGGCGGAGTAAGTGATGGCATCTAAATCGCTGTCTGGATCTGAAACATTACCGATAAGCTCTAAGGCTGAATCTGAAGTGATGAAAACAATATCACTTGAAACATTCTCAGAGCTGAGGGTAATCGTGGGTGGATCATTAACAGCATTTACTGTTATCGATACGGTGGCTGGAGCAGAGGTATAGTTTTCCTGAACTGAATTTGCCTTGAAGGTAAATGAATCTGAACCTGAGAAATCCAAATTAGGTGTATATGTGAATTGGCCTCCGGGTGAAGTTTGCAATGTTCCATTTTGTGGAAATGAATCGATCTGAATCGTTACAGAACCGCTTCCGTTAGTTGAATGGGTGAGATTTCCTTGATAAGCGGTATCTTCATCCGTTGAAAATGAAAATGATGCAACGGTGAGAAAAAAAGATGCGGCACCACCTCCACCGCCTCCGCCTCCGCAAGAGGAAATAAATAATATTGAGAATAAGACTAGTAGTTTTTTCTTAATGATGATGCTCTCCTTCCAAATCTTTTTTTATGTCTTCATGGTCACCAATCACAATATGATCTTTGCTCTTAGTGACATATTTTTCTAAAAGAGGGATTAAGAGAAGCGGAATCAAACCTCCGATCACTATCCCTAGTGTCCTGGCTCTCATGGAAGGATCAAGAATCGATGCGATCAAATCCGCAATAACATGAGCTAGTGATGCGCCAATGATTCCAGAAATATAACCTTTTGAGGTAATCTTCAAAAATCTATTGATGCTCCAACCACTGTAAAATCCGATGATCACGAGGCTTACGTGAACTATTCCAAAAACAAATCCAGGCAAAAGCGTCCCGTTTGCAACTAAACCAAAATTTTCCAATAAAGCTTGCATCTATACACTCAGTATCATTGGGTATTTTGAATATACTGATCAACTTTTTCTTCAAGGATGTCTAAGGGTAATGCGCCCTCTCCTAGGATCACATGATGAAATTCCTTGATATCAAATTTATCATTCAAGATTTCCTTTGACCTGCTTTTTAATTCCATGATTTTCAATTGCCCTATTTTGTATGCTAGCGCTTGACCAGGCATGATGAGGTAACGATCTATCTCATTAACAATATCCTGCTCAGTTTTGGCTGCATTTTCTTTAAAAAATTCGATCGCCTTGTCCCTACTCCAGCCTTTGTAATGCATCCCTGTGTCGACAACCAATCTCACCGCTCTCCACATGTCATAAGTTAATGCCCCAAATTCAGAATATGGATCCTGATAAAGACCCATGTCATAACCTAAGCTTTCACTATATAGACCCCATCCTTCAACATAAGCCGTATAACCGGAATATTTCCTAAAATTAGGAATATTCTCAATTTCCATAGCAAGCGCGATTTGCAAATGATGCCCTGGTACGGCTTCATGAACGGAAAGCACTTCAATCTCATATTTCGGCCTTACCTCTGGTTTGTAAAGATTGACATAATAATAACCTGGTCTTGAACCATCTGCAGCAGGTCTCATGTAATAAGCAGTGGTGGTGTCAGGTGCCGATTCTGCTGGAATTGGTTTTATCCCATAGGGCATCCTAGGTAAAACTTTAAACAAAGGTACAATTTTAGGATCGATCTCTTTTGATGTAGCTAAATATGCTTGGAGAAGCTCTTCTGGTGTTTCAAAGTAAAACTTGGAATCTGTTCTCAGAAAAGTTAAAAACTCATCAAATGAACCACCCCAATCAACATCATCCATCACTCTTTCCATCTCTGAGCGGATTCGCTTAACCTCAGAAAGGCCTATTTGATGAATTTCTTCTGGCGTCAATTCAGTAGACGTATGGTATTTGGCTAAATTCTCGTACCATGCTTTGCCGTTTGGTAAATCTTCAACCCCAATAGAAGTTCTCGATGCAGGTAAATACTCCCCAACAAAAAATTCCCTGAATTTAGAATATGCTGGAATAATTGCTTCTGAAATCACCTCAAGTGCTCTTTTCTGGATAGCAGACTTATCATCAATTGTCCCTGGCATTAATTTGAACACATTGAAGAAAGGGCTGTCTTTAGGATCATCGACTAACTGCAGTTCAATTTGTCTTGCTACTCTCTCCATTAATATCTTAGGAGCTGTGATATCTCTCTCTATACCAAGCCTTGCAAGCTCAATGTGTTGATCGATGTAATTGGGAAGCTTTTCCAGGCGTACAATCCAATCAACGTAATCTTGTTTTGTCATAAACCCGAGACTCTCTGCGGTTTCATGTTCAAGTTGGATACCCCCTCTTTGTCCAAAAACAAGGAGATGTGAGTCAAATTGATGCCCTCTTACCGATCTTTCATAGTTGTATAAGAATAATCTGTGATTCAGTCGATTCTCTTTACTCAATTTCTGAGGATTCAGTTTTTTGACATCTTCAAGGG
>MDTC01111012.1_pt1 | contig 12232 bp, 9 predicted proteins | sample 811181 | NCBI WGS metagenome assembly MDTC01 (sample SAMN05326644, study PRJNA326480) | marine metagenome | isolation source: seawater | place: Pacific Ocean: North | collected 2011
AGGGTCGCGTACAGCGGCTTGCCGTCGGTGGGCAGGCCGGCGAGCACGGTCGTGGTCTTCGTGCCGGCGTCCACCTTGGCGACATCGGCGCCGCCGGGGGAGGTGCCGACGGCGAGCGTGTAGTTGAGCGCGCTGACGTCGGTCCAGGCCACGGCCACGGTGGAGCCGGACAGGGTGGTGCCGGACGCCGGGGCGAGGATCGTGGAGGCGACGGGCTCGGGCCCCTCTTCGGGCGGATCGCGGAACGCCGCGACGACCGGAGCGGTGAGGTTGATCGCGGCGACGTTGAACGCCTCGCCGGTCTCGCCGATCTCGATGCCGGCGGGCACGCCGTCGACCTCGACGTCCGGGCTGGACCACAGGTTCAACCTGGGACAGCTCACGCCGGCGCAGTCGTAGGACATGACGGTACGGAAGGCCTCGTCGGGGTCCTGGTAGCCATAGGCGTAGGTGGTGGCGGGGCTGCTGCTGGCGTGGTCGCGGTCGTGCTGCAGGCCCAGGTTGTGGCCGATCTCGTGGGCGAACGACAGGTTGCTGGCGGCGCAGCGCAGGTCGACGGTGGAGTAGGCGGCCTTGGCAAACGCGGGGTTGGCCGGGCTCATCAGGAAGCCGAGCCCGCAGGCGCCCCCGTCGCCGTCGACGAGCAGGCTGACCACGTCCGCGCCCAGGTCCTCGCGGGCGGTGGAGACGTCGTCCAGCACGCCGTCGGTGGTGTCGGCGAGGGCGTACAGCGTGTCAGCCCAGGCGAAGCCGTCCTCGTCCCAGGTGCTCACGTGCACGCCGGCGAGGCGCAGGCGGGTGGTCAGGCCGGAGTCGGCGTAGCCTTTGTTGGCCTGGGCGACGAGGCCCTCGGCGGCGGTGAGCAGGCCCTCCTCGCCGCCGAGGGTGGAGCCGGTCAGCGCGGTCGCGGCGATGAGCACGTCGATGACCGGCGGGCTCTCCTCGGGCACGACCGGCGGCAGGTCGTAGGCGGGCAGGTCGAGGGGGAGCCGCGGGTCGAGATCGACGTCGCCGAGGCGGGTGCCGACCTCCTCGATGACGACCTCACCCCGGCCCAGGGGGCGGATGCGCACGGTCGCCTCGGGGGCGCGCACGATGCCGGAGACCCAGCCCGCGCGGGTCTGGGTGATGACGACCTCGTGGTCGGGCCATCCGTCGACATGTCCGGTCCAGACCGTGTTTCCACCCGGCTGGGTCAGCTGGTCGAGGCGCGCGGTGATGACGAGATCGTCGAAGAGCGCGAGGGTGCGGAGCTCGTCCGTGTCATAGGCGGCGGGGGTGCCGGCGCCGGGCACGAAGGGGGTCACGACCCGGGCGGTGCGGCCGCGCATGGCGTCGGACAGCAGCGGTGCCTGGGTGTCAGCGTCGACGAGCCAGTCGCTCTCGACGGGGGAGGCGCAGGCGGCGGCGAGCAGGGCCACGGGCAACAAGGCGTGGGGGCGCATGGAGCTCCTTGGGGGAGGAGGGCTGCTCCTGCAGACGGATCTGTCGCCGGTCTTCATGAGGGGTCACGCTCCGAGCCCCGCGCTCCGATGCCTCGGTCATCCCCCCAAACGCAGACCGCGTCATGGAGCCCCCCATGTCGTCCGACTCGCTACCCGCCAACGTGCTCCTCTTCCCAGGCGCGCCACTGCCGGAAGTCGAGCCCGCACCCGTCGCCAGCCTCCAGGCCTTCGCCGCACACGTCCAGGCCCGGGAGCTGCTCGATGCAGCCGACTGTCTCGCCGTGCTCCTCGGACTCGAGGAGGAGCGGGCCTACCACTGCACCCTGCACTTCCTGGCCCGCTACCGCCGCGAGCGGAACCGTGCGCTGGGCCGCCTGGCCCGCCTGCGCATCGAGGCCCAGGAGGAGAACGTCGACCGCATGGTCGAGCTGCTCGCCGACTGCTTCGGCCTGGTCGGCCCCGAGGCCGCCGGACTCCTCGCCCCGCTCCGGGACGAGGTCAGCATCGCTTGACCGTGCGATCCGACCCTACTGCTTGAGCTTGTCCCGGCAGGTGCTCATGCGGTCGACGGCGGCGGAGTACTTCTCCTTGTCCTCGCCCGCGAGCGCCTTGACCTGATCCGCGTTCTGCAGGCTGTACTTGTTGAACTCGGAGACCACGCCCTTGGCGCAGCCGTACTCCGTGCAGGCGCAGGCCTTGTCGGCAGCCTTGACGGCCATGTCGACGGGGCTGGAGCCACCGCAGCCGGCGGCGAGGACGGTGAGCAGGACGATGGCGTTTCGCATGGGTCCTCCGGGCCGGGGAACAGCCTCCCCGGGGCGTCCGCGGCGTAACGCGCCGTGCCATGCGTGCCGTCCCCGTGACCTTGGCTGCCGCTCACTGGATGGACCGCGGTGCCCGCGCTAACCCGCGTGCCCCAACCCCCTCCCAGGAGCCAGCCATGATCACCGTCTCCGACGTGTCCAAGGGCTTCGGCGGCCGCATGCTCTTCGAGAACGTCGACGTGTCGTTCGCGCCCGGGCACAACTACGGCCTCACGGGTCCCAACGGCTGCGGCAAGTCCACCTTCATGAAGCTGCTCATCGGCGTGGAGCCCGCGGACTCCGGCCACGTCAGCCTGCCCGAGCGCACCGCGTGGCTGCGCCAGGATCACGCCGCCTTCGACGAGCACACCGCCATCGACACCGTCATCATGGGCAACCGCCGCCTGTACGACGCCGAGAAGGAGAAGGCCGTCCTCTACAAGAAGGACGAGGATGAAGGCGGACTCTCGGACGAGGAGTACGACAAGCTCGGCGAGCTCGAGATGATCGTTGCCGAGGAGGACGGCTACACCGCCGAGGCGGACGCGGCCCAGCTGCTCGCCGGCCTGGGCATCGAGGAGGAGGATCAGTCCCGCTCCATGGCCGAGCTCCAGGGCGGCCTCAAGCTGCGGGTCCTGCTGGCCCAGGCGCTCTTCGGCAAGCCCGACGCCCTGCTCCTCGACGAGCCCACCAACCACCTCGACCTGGACTCCATCCGCTGGCTCGAGGACTTCCTCATCGACTACACCGGCGTGCTGGTCGTCATCAGCCACGATCGGCGCTTCCTCAACGCCGTGTGCGACCAGATTGCCGACATCGACTACCAGACGATCATCACCTACCCGGGCAACTATGACGACATGGTCCGGCAGAAGGCGCAGATCCGGGGTCGCCAGGAGAAGGACAAGGTCAGCAAGGAAAAGAAGATCGCCCAGCTCCAGGAGTTCATCGCCAAGTTCGGCGCGGGCACCCGGGCGTCCCAGACGCGGTCGCGGTCCAAGCAGATCGAGAAGCTGCGCCCGGACGAGGTCAAGCGCAGCAACATCCGCCGCCCCTTCATCCGCTTCGAGGTGGACGAGCCCAGCGGCCGCGACGTCCTGGAAGTGAGCGAGCTGTCCTTCGGCTACCCCGACGGCACGCCGAACATCCTCACCAACTTCCACACCCACGTGTCCCGCGGCGACAAGGTCGCCATCCTCGGCAAGAACGGCATCGGCAAGACGACCTTGCTCAAGCTGCTCCTCGCCGACCGCACCGCTGGCGACTTCCCCCGCAAGGACGTGCTGGAGGCGAGCTCCGGCGAGGTCCGCTGGGGGCACAACGTCAACATCGGCTGGTACAAGCAGGAGCAGCGCGAGGACATCGGCGAGGGCAGCACCGTCTTCGAGTGGCTCTTCGACCACCGCCCCCAGGTCGGCCAGGAGCAGGTCCGCGCCATCCTCGGCCGCATGCTCTTCTCCGGCGAGGACGGCAAGAAGCCGACCGGCACCCTCTCCGGCGGCGAGTGCGCCCGGCTCATGATGAGCAAGCTGATCCTCATGGGCTACAACACGCTGCTGCTCGACGAGCCCACGAACCACCTCGACCTCGAGAGCATCTCGGCGCTGGGTGAGGCGATCGAGGCCTACGACGGCACGATCTTCTACGTCACCCATGACCGCGACCTGGCCAGCAAGGCCACCCGCATCTGGGCCTTCGACGAGCCCGGCCACCTCATCGACTACGGCGGCGGGATCGACGAGTACCTGGACTGGTACGACAAGAACAAGAAGGAGGCGAGCTAGGGTGCTGGGGCGGCGGAGCCCAGTCCGCGTGAGGCCATCGCCTGTGCTCAGTCCGAGGACAGGTCCGCGTCCTTTGGCGGGACCCCGCCGGTAAACAGGCGGTAGCCCACGTCGTCATCGGCGAGGCGGTGCTCGAGCCGCTGGTCGCCGTAGCGGTAGTCGAGCGTCCAGAACACGGCCTCGTCGGCGATATCGTCGAACACGACCTCCCGCCTGCCGTCCGCGGGCAGGGTGTCGTCGCGGATGAGTCGCCAGGGCACGGGCTGGTGGGTCTTGGCGAGCCAGCGCCCCTCGAGCATGCGCTCGGGGCTCGCCCACACGGCCAGCTCCAGACGCCGGAACGGATCTCCCGTCGGAACGGCATGACCTGCATCTACGGGGCGCAGCTGGAAGACCAGGGTCTTCCCCTTCCGCGTCACCTCCACGTCGATGGCGCCCCGGACGAAGTCCTCGGAATGGGCGCCGGGAAAGCCGTGATCGCCCGCCTTCATGTGGCAGTCCTGGCAGTGCTGGCCGCGTTGGGCCGCGGCGGTCGTGGACCAGTCAGAGACGGTGTCCTGGACGAGCCCATCGCTGAAGCCCGGGTGCCTTGCGGGGAGCTTGAACTCATGGCAGCTGGCGCACAGCGTCGATCTGCCGAAGTCCGGGTCGGTCTCGAGCGCGTGCTCGGCGAGGGCGTAGGCGCTCGGGGTGCCCGAAGTGAGCAGTGCATCGGATGACGGGGTCGCATGGCATGTGCGGCAGTCGATGCCGCGATCCGCTCCGCGAGGGTCGTGGCAGCTCACGCACCAGCCGCGCCAGGGGGAGCCCTCCAGCGATGCCGCGAAGATGGGGTTCCCGGCGCTGACGGCGTGGCGAGACGTGCGCCAGGACGCTGTGATCGTCTCGTGGCATCCTTCGCAGGCGGCAGCACCATCCTCGACGGGCCCTGTGTGGACGACGGATGGGACCGAACCGCCGGATTCGGTGGAATTCCCGGTTCTTGTTGCGGGGGAGCACGCCAGCAGCGCTATCGTAGGCCAACACCTCATGGGGGGATCCTACCGTGACGCTGCTCCTGCTCGCCGCTCTCGCCACCGCTGCCGATGACATGCCGCCAGCCCAGGCACCCGCTGTGCTCTCGCCGGATGGCCCGTGTGTGATCGCGGAGGGCTGGGGGAAGGGGTTCTACCAGGACTATGTGCACGAGCGCGGACTGACGGCGGTGGAGCTCTCCGGGTGTCGCCCCTACGCCTGGGTCATCGCCAAGAACGTGCCCTTCGCCGCCGTCGGCCACCCGTTCAAGACAGCGTGGCTCGCCAACTGGTTTGAGCGCGCCCAGTTGATCGACGTCGTGTTCGACGAGGACGAGCGCAACCGCGACTACGGCCAGTGGCTGGAGGAGCGCCCCGCCGGCTCGGCGTTCACCGCTGAGGAGCGGGCGTCAATCGAGATGGTCGTCAGGTTTGCCCCAGACTTCACCAGCTCGCGGGATGAGGTGCTGGCCTACCTGGGGGCGGTGGAGCGGGTTGTCGGTCCGTTGGATGGCCCCGACTACTGGGACTACGCCTATGCGCGAGCGCTCGCCGGGCGCTCGCTGCCCGAGGCCGCGGTGGATGCGCGGAGCAGCCGGCCGCACGACTTCTCCGGCGTGGCCGGCTGGTCGGCCAGCGGCGTGTGGTTCGGGGTCGAGGTCGACGGGGGTGAGGTGATCCTCATCGATCCGAAGCGGCGGCTGATCCGTCGGGTGTCCAAGGAGGAGGCCAAGCCGCTGGGGCTGGTCCGGTCGACGCGGACCCGGCTGGCGGGGCACGAGGTCCGCATGGAGGTCGATGGCGTGGTCGATCCCGAGTTCACTGGCACCGTGTCGTCGGTCCTGCGTTGGGACGAGACGAGCGAGGCGAACAGCTCGTTCTGTCGCTCGGACTGTGTGCTGGTCGCGGACTTCGGAGAGCGAACGGTGAAGGAGCCGGTGCCGGAGGTGCTGGGCGGCTGGAACGGGCCATGGGAGACCCTGAGCTCGGCGGTCTATTGGAGCCCGACCACAACCTCCGTCGCGTATGTCGAAGATCGCATGATGAAAGGAGGTTTTCGAGGCCCGGCGTCCGCGCATCCTTCGGACCAGGTCACGTTCATTTCAGAGGATGGCTCCGTGGTGCGCTGGCCGGAGGGGCCGTGGGGTGTCGTTCTCGCGCCATCGGCTGACGACCCCCGGGCCGCGGCGCTGGCAGAGAAGATGGGGGCGAACGCCATCTGGGTGGAGGTCATCCGGCCGACGGCTGCGCGCCCTGCCCGATCGACGGTGTACGCAGAGCGCGCAGTGGCCAGCAAGGTCCAGTCACTCCTGCCGGATGCCGATGTCCGGGGACCCGCAGCCTGGGCGCACCAGCTGGTCTCCGTCCCCAACCTGGGGTGTGGTGAACGGGAGTGCGAGCGCCTGCCGTCCTACCCGTTGATGCCGTCGGTGATCGTGGTGCTGGGGCCGCCGGGGCGGTGAGCCGGGGGCTCGTCCGGCAGCCGGTCCGAGATCAGCATCATCTGGTGCAAGTCCGCGTTGGAATCGATGTATCCTGCGGTCTCACAGGCGGGACCATGACCGACACCACCGTTCGAAACGTCGTCGCTGGAGCTGGACTCGTCACCGTGCTCGTCACCACCGTGGTGTTCGGGCTCCTGGCGATGGAACACGGGCTCTCGCTGTTCAGTCCCCGGCATGAGCTCGCGGCCACGGTCACGTCGTCGCTGACCTCGTCCGCCTACATCTTCGGCGAGGGATCGCTGCGCTACGCGAACGAGCACTACGTCACCGAAGCCGTGAAGATGCTCGTGCACATGGCGCTGGGCGGTACCGCCCTCGGCCTCGGCGCGCTGCAGTTCGTCCCGGGCATGCGCCGCCGGTTCCCCCGACTGCACCGCATCGGCGGCCTGGTGGTGTGGGTCGCGACCGCCACGTCGATGGTCGGCGCCATGGCCTACCTGGCTTCCACGCCCATGGCGATCACCGCGTCGGGTGGCGGCTTCTGGCTGGCGCTGTGGGCCCTGGCCCTGCTCACCCTGGGGCTCTTGTCCCAGGCCGTCCTGGCCGTGAAGGGGCGGGACTACCGCTCGCACATGGTCTGGATGGCCCTGGTGTTCGCGGCCCTCGGGACCGCGCCGATGCTGCGCGTGGACTGGGTGGTGTTCTACTGGCTGCTCCCCCTGGATCACGAGCACATCAACCTCGCGACCACCGGTTTTGTCCTGCTGCAGACCATCGCGGTCATGGCGTGGTGGCTGGCGACGTTCGGTCCGGCCGAGATCCCGACGCGCAAGAGCGAGCCCCCCGCCGGCCGTTCCCCGGTGGTCATCGTGCTCGCTGCCGTCGGCGCCCTCGTCATGCTGCACGAGGGTCTGTTCGCACCGTACGGGCTCGATGCGCTCGGCTTCGTCCGCGGCAGCGCCGATCGGATGACCGCGCTCGGTGGGGCTGCCGCCGCGGTGCCCACCCTCGCGGCGCTGGCGCTGCTTCCCGCGGCGTTGAACGCCGTCCAGCGCAACCTGCGCCTGCCGATCGCCTTCGTGGTCTTCGGCGCGCTCGCTGCGGTCGGCTGGATCGCCGCGGGTTCGACCCTGGCCACGGACTCTCTGGCCCGAGTCGGCGTGGCCGCCTGCTGGATCGGGACCGGCGGGTTCGTGCTCCTCGCCCTCGCCGGGTCGCTCGTGTCGCGGGTCGGAGGTCCTGGGAGCAAGGGCTGGGGGGCGATCGCAGCCGCGACGGTGCTCACCCCGGTGGCCTGGCCGGTGGCGGTCGCGGCGGGCCTCCTGCTGGGCGCGACCTTTGCGGAGGCGAGCTACGCCGCCCTCATCGTCGGCTCGGCCATGGGCGCCGTCGGCGGCGTCGCGGTCGGGTTTGGCGCCAGAATCCAGGTTCCTGGCCGGGTCTTCGGCGCCGTGCGTGAGCGTCAGCCGGCCAGCAAGTAGCTGGAGTTCCTGCACGAGCACGACGCGGTGCACCTGCAGGCCCTGCCCGAGTGCGGGTCGACTGCCCGAACGCGGATCCCGCAGGGCGGCTACGTGCAGCGGCGTGGTGGTGGTCTCTGACCTACGCCGCTCGCCGTTCCCGGTGCGCCTCTCGCGCCTCGCGGTACGCCGCCTGCAACCTGCGTGCTCGTGCGACCCTGGGGTGCATGGGCACGAGCGGGTTCTCGGCGAGCTGGAGGGAGCACTCGTTGATGAGGGCCCAGGCGTCGATCGCCTCGCGCAGCACCCGATCCAGCTCGCCTTCGACCGGCTCGTCGGGGTCGCGCAGGGCGTAGGCGCGCTCGATCAGGTCCAGCACCGGGTGCCACTGCCGGTCGGTCAGGCGCTCGCGGTAGGTGTCCAGGATCGCGTGGTCCACCTGCTGGGTCCACGTGGTCACCGCCTCCTCGTCCAGGGGCAGCAGCTCGCCGGTCTCCTCGAAGTACAGGAGGTTCGCCGTGTACAGGTGGCCGGGACCGCAGAAGCTGCAGCCGTTGAACGTGGCGATGACGGACAGCACCAGCTGGGACTCGAACGGACCGAGGGTGGCCTCCAGGCGGCCGATGGCACCCTCCAGCGCGGGGCCGAGCGCGCCGGCGACCCCGGTGATCCCGTACGTTCGGACCAGGTGCTCTGCGAACGGCGACTCCATGCCGGTCCGCGCCTTCGTGATCCAGGTGATCCCCTGGGTGACGACCTGGGTGGCGAGGGTACTGGGCCGGTTCTTCGGCTGCACCTTGCCCGCTCCCAGGCGCGTCAGCGGATCGGGCACCCGGCGAAGCCCCTTGCGCAGGGCGTCCATGGCCTGCTCGGCGGTGGCGGCGACGATGCCGTCCATGTCATCGGCGCGGTGCATGACCACGACGGCCGCGCCCCGGCTGGCGGGTCGAGTCGCGGAATAGCCGACCTTGAAACCCCGAATCACCCAGCCGCGATGCACCTCGGACAGGGCGGTGAGCATGCCCGGATCGGGCGTGAATGGCCAGGGTCCCAGGTCGATGACCAGGTGGGTCGGCCGGTGCCGGGCCACCTCCTTCGCGATGTGCTCCAGGCACTCGGTCCGCGGGGGACCGAGCATCCGGAGGATCAGGCCGCGCTGGTCGTCCGGCTGGGCGACGATGCCCGCGGCACAAGGCGCTGCACCAGGTGCTCCAGCGCCGGGATCTCCAGCGGCTTCGTCAGGAACCCGTCCATGCCTGCGTCGATGCATCGCTGCCTCTCTCGTTCCCGGGCCTGGGCGGTGAAGGCGATCACCACCAGGTCGGGGTCTCGCTGCCGGATCCGCCGCGTCGCCTCGACCCCGTCGATGCCAGGCATCTCCAGGTCCATGAGGACGAAGTGGACCGACTCGGGTGTACCGCCGATCGTCATGTCGACCGCTTGCTCGCCGCTGTCCGCCTCGAGCACCGTCGCCCCCAGGCGCTCCAGCATCCGACGTACCAGCGTGCGATTCAGCACATGGTCGTCCACCATCAGGACCCGCAGCCCGGCGAGCGCCGAGGGGCCATCGGTGGGCGTCGAATGGGGCGCTGCCGCGGGCTGAAGCGGCAACAGCAGCTGCGCCCGCGTGCCCTGGCCGGGCGTGGAGGACAGCTCGAGCGAGCCCCCCATCGCGCCGCACAGTGCGTGCACCAGCGCGAGGCCCAGCCCAAAGCCCTGGGTGCGACCGCCTGCGTCAGCGAGCTTCTCGAAGCTGGCCGTCGCCTGGTCGAGCTGGTCCGCTGGGATCCCCTCGCCGCTGTCCTGTACGCAGATCGCGAGGCGCCCCTCCTCCGCCCACGCGCGCACCCCGACGAAGCCGCAGGACGTGTGCCGAGCAGCGTTCGACAGGAGCGCGTCGATGGCCTGACCCAGCCGGGCGCCATCACCGAGGATCCAGTCGGGGACGGAGTCGCAGGTGGCCGAGGACAGGTGCACGTCGGCGGACACCATCGGGCGGACCCGGTCGGAGCACGCACGGAGGATGTCGCGCAGGTCGGTGGGTTCGCGGCGGACGGCGAGCTCGCCGGCCTCCCACTCGGCCAGGTCGACGACGGTCCGGGTGAGCGACGACACCGTCTCGGCGCAGGTCCGCAGGGCGGCGAGGTTCTCGCGGCCGCGACGACCGAAGACGTCGGTCTCCAGCAGGCGGGCTGCGGCGAGCACACCGTGCAGGGGCGTGCGCACGTTGTGGGACATCGTGGCCAGCAGGCGTCGGCGGGCCTCCGCGGCGACCAGGGCCTCGTGGCGGGCCTGGGCCATGGCCTCCAGCGCCCGGGCGTCGGACGTGTGATCGACCGCGGAGACGACCCAGCCGTCCAGGCGGCCGGACGGGTCGAGCAAGACCGTGGCTCGAAACTCGAAGATCCGCGCCTCGCCGTCCCGGTTCAGCAGGGTCAGCCGAGTCGGCGCCGTCAGCTCGGGAGCGGTGGGAGGGGAGGGGAGGGGCTCGGCGCTGAGGTCGGCGATCACGTGCTCGAGCAGGTGGCCTTCGCAGGGGGCGCCGACCAGGTCCAGGGCGGCCTCGTTGAGCGCGATGATCCGGCCCCAGCCGTCCACCTGGAGCAGCACCGTGGGCACGGCGAAGAACACGGCGTCGAGGTGGGCGGTGCTGACGAGGTGCCGGCGGTGGGCCGCCAGGGCGGTCAGGGCCGAGCGCAGGTCGGCGAGCTCGGGATCGCGCACCTCGGGCACGTCGACGACATCGTCGTTGGCGAGGAGCCGGAGGACAAGCTCGGTCAGGGTCTGCAGGTCTTGGGTGCGCTCGGTCGACATGGGGCGGTTGTCGGATCATCTTCCCGAGCGCGGGAGGACTTCGTTGAACGCTGACGAATCGCCGAATGACGCCATTTCGGTGTGTGACGACATGTCGTCACTTCATGTCGTTACCTCGACTCGCCGATCATGTGGTGGACGGAATCATCGGCTGGCATGAGGCTTGCTCTGCTCTTGGGCGAACGAGGCATCGCGCCTCCCCCTGCCCAGGAGAACCCATGAGCTTCGACAACCGAGAGGGCACCCGCGTGCCCAACGCCCCCCTGCAGTTCATCGAGGACGGCAAGCTGGTCACCCGCAGCTCCGACGAGCTGTTCCGCGGCCGCAAGGTCATCGTCTTCGGCCTGCCTGGCGCCTTCACCCCCACCTGCTCCACGGCCCACGTGCCTCGCTACGAGCAGCTCCACGACACCTTCGCCGATCTCGGCGTGGACGACATCGTCTGCGTCTCGGTGAACGACGCCTTCGTCATGGACGCCTGGCGCAAGGACGAGAACGCCGAGCACGTCACCTTCGCCGCGGACGGCAACGGCGACTTCACCGACGGGCTCGGCCTGCTGGTCGAGAAGCGCGACCTGGGCTTCGGCGCCCGGTCCTGGCGCTACTCCATGCTCGTCGACGACGGCAAGATCGTGAAGCAGTTCATCGAGCCCGAGAAGCCCGGCGACCCCTACGAGGTCTCCGACGCCGACACGATGCTCGGCTACCTCGCCCCCGATCGCGAGGCGCCCCACGACATCCTGCTGCTCACCAAGCCCGGCTGCTCGCACTGTGCCCGCGCCAAGGGTGCCCTGCGGGAGAAGAACCTCGCATTCGAGGAGGTCACCGCCACCACGGCGATGCTGCGCGCCGTCAGCGATGATCCGCGTACCCCCCGGGTCTTCGTGGATGGCAAGCTGATCGGCGGCGCGGACGAGCTGATCGCCTGGCTGTCCTGATCCACGAGCTTGGAGCCTGGAGTGCCGTCGACGTCCTTGGCGACAGGGGCGTCGGCGGCGCTCGCTATTTGAGCCCGTGCTTCTTCAGCTTCGAGTACAGCGTCGTCGGCTTCAGCCCGGCGATCGCCGCAGCCCCGTCGTCGCCGTAGACCTGGCCGCCGGTCTGCTCCAGCAGGCGCTCGAAGTAGGCACGCTCGTTGTCGGTGAAGGAGCGGAGCTTGTCGGGGGCGGTGTCCGCGCGCCCCCGGCCTGGCGGCTGCACCAGGGGTCCCAGATCCTCGGCCTCGATCGCGCCGCTCGGTCGCAGGATCGTGGCCCGCTCCAGCACGTTGATCAGCTCGCGGACGTTGCCGGGCCAGACGTGGTTGGTCAGGCGCTCGCGGGTGGTCTCCGAGAGGGTCCACGGACCGCGACCGGTGCGTCGGGAGAGGTCCTTCAGGAAGGTACGCGCGGTGGGCACGATGTCCTCGCGGCGCTCGCGGAGGGCGGGCACGCGGATCGGGAACACGGCGAGCCGGTAGTAGAGGTCC
>MDTC01185118.1_pt1 | contig 12232 bp, 10 predicted proteins | sample 811181 | NCBI WGS metagenome assembly MDTC01 (sample SAMN05326644, study PRJNA326480) | marine metagenome | isolation source: seawater | place: Pacific Ocean: North | collected 2011
ATGGGCCGCTCTTAATGAGGATTGCTTAACACAGGCTTATAGTACTTTATCGACCGTTAAAGAACATGATTGCAACACCCGTGGACTAATGGGTCAAGTATTACTGGAACAAGGTAAAGCTAAAGAAGCAATAAAGTCTTTTCAGTTGGCTCTACAGTTAAATAAAAATGATGCTGTTTTGTGGTTCCAGATCGCTAAAGCCTATTACTGTTCAGATAATCTCCAATATACTCTAGAATCTCTTGAACACTGTCTTAGAATCTACCCAAATAATCTCGACTGTGCAGAGTTCTTGCTCTTAATAATGCACGACAGTCCAAAAAAAATTCCTAACCACAACAGGTACTGGAAAATCATCGAGGAAAATATAAACAATCAAAACCCCCGCTCCGTGGCTATGTTATTAACAGCATCCTTAAAAAACGATAACAAACAAGGCTTCGAGAACACACTCGATAAATGCAGCCGAATTTGCCTCACCGGCAACGCCGATTTCGTGCAATTGCTACCCGAAATACTTCAGAAGATAAATGAAAGAAAGGACTGGAAGAGACTGCAAATCAAGCTATTTAAGAAACTTACCCAAGAGCACAGGCCTGAGTCATAGGCACACCACAGAAGCCCGCCGACCTTGCCCTCAACACACCTAGTACACCCCTTGCTGCCAGCACTTTCACAGCAAAAGCGGCATGAAGAGTATGCCCTGGTTTATGGGCCACAACATGCCCCAATATTGGGCGACCGAGAAGATAAAGGTCACCCAACATATCAAGCATTTTATGCTGCGCAAACTCATCTACAGAACGCAAACCACCGTCATTAATGACACCAGCATCAGAAACAACAATGGCGTTATCTAAGGATCCACCACGAGCTAGCCCCTGCTGCCTCATGGAATTTACATCATTTATATGACAAAAAGTTCTTGCGGAGGTTAGCCTTTCGTCTTCTGCACCCTCTACATATGTGGCCGTCTGCTTACCAATCACACTTCCTTCGAAATTTATCGTACATTGCATTTTGGTCACGGAAGACGAGGGTTCAACCTTCAAAAATTGGTCCCCCAACCTTACCTCAAAAGGCCGAAGAACGGTAAAGTAAGACCGCGGCCGATTTAGCGATCTTAAACCTATCCTCCTGAACTCCTTTAAGAAAGCAAATGCACTGCCATCCATAATCGGTACTTCAGGGCCATTCAACTCAACAACAGCATTATCAATATTCATAATGTAGAAGGCAGCCATTAAGTGCTCTACTGTCGCCACAGAATAATCCCCAAGACCAAGAACAGTGCACAACTTTGTAGAAACTATATTGGTAGCTTCGGCAAGAATCGGCTCTGAACTAGCTATGTCGGATCTAATAAAACTAATCCCGGAGTCCGCTGACGCAGGGGAAACCCGCAGACTTACTTTCGTCCCAGAATGAAGGCCAACACCTTCTATCACTACAGCCGCTGCTAAAGTATGCTGACAATCAAAAGAGCTCACTAAACTAAATACCTCTAAATCAAGAGTACCAATCAATTATTAGTAAGCAATTTCCATACCAAAAATCCACCAGGCAAAAAAACCTCTATCTATCTGATTAAACTACAAATAAATAATTTAAATTTATAATAAGTGCTTGCAAGCATGTTGCGACATTACCACAGAAGACTAATCGTCGTGGCTACAAAGCCACACGAAAAACTAAACATTAGAGGAATAAAGACCCGTAAGGCCATCGTATTCAGATTGTAAGAGGTCATCCAAGTTTTCTGAGGCGGAGTCGAGTTCTTCCATTCCCAGAGACCGAAAAAGCAATTCTCTGGTTTCATTGCTCCACCATGAAAAGCTATCTTCAAGCTGCCCTGAAACAAACTTTCCCAGCCACAGAAAATACCCGGATATAGACAAGGGAAAGGGCGAGCGTAAATATAGTCGCTTGGCAACTACCTTTTCTGCCTCCCTGATACTACATACTTCCCAAATTTCAGGAATAAAGGAACACTCACCTATATCAAAAGTCCTACAGCTGTATCCATACAGACCGAACCTTGCTCCTAAAAATAATTCCCACTCTGCCAACTTCGATAAAAAGCCAAACCCTTCACCTTCTAACTCCATAAGAACTGCCTTCAAAGGTTTGCCGGAAAAAGAAGCTATACCTATTAATTCTTGAAAGGCATACGACCTCATAAAGCAAGAAAGATACATGCCAGATACAGCTTCATTCCCCGAAAGATGAACAAAGTTGGAGATAAATCTCACATATTCCAACCAAGCTCTATCCTCGCAGTAAAAAACCTCACAGACATCCGAAGTCCTATCTAAAAACCCTGTCACAAACTGAATTTCTTGAGAGTGCGATGGCACATTTACCAACATCCTGCCACAAGACAGCGGCTTGATCGAATTACCCAACCTATCGGCACCATCCGAAGAAAACCAACCGAACCTTGATTTGAAGTAATCCAGCTGATCTTTCCCTCGAAGAGACCGCTCTAGGCGAGAAAAAATAATCTCAATTGCATTTTGAAGAGTTCGGCGGCTTTCACAATACAAAACCACAAAACACTCTCGCGCTAACACCTTCATTAAAAGGTCCGTTTGCGGCAGATGGTCTGATACGTCGATAAAAACTTCAGAGAACTTTGAGGCCCCAACACTCGCACCTGTGAGCAATGACGTAAATTTTAGGTTGTTCTGCAAAAGAGCGCGGCAACTACTCTCTAAAGACAACTCTATAACTCCCGGTGCACTATTTTTCTTAACACTATCGAACCAAGAAATCACTGACCGTTCGACTCTTTCCCCCCAGGAACCCACTCCCCACCTAGGGATAGGGCCTTTCTTACCCCAAATACCCTCAAGCCTGCAATGACCGGATTCCAAGGTTCGCACCCAACCACCTATAAGCTTGTCATAGTCAGATACAGCAAGTGAAATATCTACCACTCCAGCTTCAACACCAAATACAACTGGAATGCTCGGAAAACTTCTAAAAACCCGAAATCTCTGCGACTTCTTAGGTGTGGCGAGCTTACGCTCTAGCACTCCCAACAAAGGTAAATAACCAGTAGAAAAGCCCGGAAAACCAACCGAGATACCCTTCCGTAAGGCGATCCGATAACGGCAAGATAAAGCTACTTCAAAAACCACATCAAAGGCATTCTCGCTAAATATAAAAACAGAAACAAACTTAGCTGAGTGTAATTTATCTAAAACAGCCTTCGACTTTACCTGTTTTTCAAGTAAACTATCAAAAAGGTTTTCCTCCTCATGAGCCTTAATCACACTATAACCATCGAAAGATACCACCAAAATATCAATTTCCGATTGGCGATCTAAAGCCGACTCAACATCAGCAATGAATGCTTCGAAACCAACACTCATAAAGCCAGTTTTTCCCGGACAAAAATTAATCTTTTCAATAACACTATCCAAAGAGGGCCTCTTTCCTAAAAATAAAAGCTCCATCCCTTTCGATAAGCACCAAACACACCTTATCTAGCGGTGATAAGAAAAACTGAAAAAACGACAAGAAGCTGTTCCCTCCTAAAGCCAAATCTAAGTGAACGAGCTCAGAAGAAAGCTGCTGACTTTCCAGAAATAAACCCAAACAACACCCCCGCAAAGGCATACTGCTAGAGCAGTATATCCTGGCGAAACTGCCACTAAGCTTCTCCAGCAAAACCTCACCCACTAAACCGACAAAATCAATGTCTAACATCTCATCTTTGGCAATGTAATCCCCAACAATATTAAACGAAGGAAAGGCCTCGTCGCCAATGGGAACCAAACCAGTCCCCAAGGAAGACCGCAGACCGCCACCCTGGTATATCGCATTTAAAAACTCAATTTCCGATTGCAGACCCATGCCTAGTGCCAATGAAGACCTAAGAGTTTTCATGGGATCAAAAGCCCTCAATGCGCCAGATGCATCTTCATAGATGATGGGCTGCATAGCCGGAAGCACTTTAGTAGGGTCAAGATAGTATGACTTAAAACAGCCTCTGAAGTATTCGACCATCCCCGGAAAGCCTCGAAAATAGGATAATACTTCACCACGAGAGGCGTCCACATTAACCGGATTGGTTTCCAAACAGGTTAAAACTAAATTCTCCTCACACCTGTTACACAACTCAAAAAAATATTGACCCAAACCAACAGAAAATCCGCCGATCTCTATGGAGTAAGAACCGGGAATAGGGCGAGAGAATAAGAAATTGGTTTTACCGTAACCATATCTGTAGGATTCGTCTCGAAGAAAGTTTTCCAGCCGAAAGCCTGGAGGTAAAGAACTCGACTCGGATCTAATAAAACTATATTGACGGGATACCTTGAAAGTACCACTTATGGGCCAATCAAGCTCTCTATCCAGCACTTCTAACCCCGGAGTCAATCATAGTGACCAAACTATTTAACTGCTCAGCAAAAGGCTCATCGGCCATTTGCTCGGACAGAGCGATCAAATAACGCCGAACTTCGGCCCACTCGGACCTCTCCAGGTGGAGATCGATAACATGCTCGTACGCTTCAAGAAATTTTGGATGATACTCTAAACATCGATGGAAATGATCATAGGCCTCGTTCCAAGAGCCCAGCTTTTTAGACAAACAGCCCATCTTAAAATAGAGAACCGCAAAATCTAGCGGTTCATTAGTAGTAACCAGCAATCCTATTAGAATTTCCCTCGCCTTCTGCAGCTCATTGGCCTGTACCAAAGCTTCAAATCTCAAAGTCGTGATGTCTAAATGGTCTCCTTGGCAATATTCGTCCAACGCACCAAGGCAAGCTGATGGATTAGCCAGTTGATAAAGTAAAAGAGATGCCATCTCCACACCCAAACGAAACTGCTGGCTCTTAGTTTTTTCAGCCCGTAAAAGCTTTTTCAAGCAATCCAAAACTTTTTCAAAATCATTATTATCCCAATGAACACCTTTCAGCTGCTTAAGTGCGACAATATTCAGCGGATCAAGGTCAATCAATCGACCAACAACCTTGGTCAACTCGGCCTCATCAGGCAGTTTTTTCTCATAAATAACAGCCAAATATTCAAGGCAAAAAATTCTTTCTTTTCTATTTGAAAACAGCTCTACCACAAAATCAAATAATTTAGCTTGAGAACTATAATCAAACTTGATCCAGTCTTGATCAACAATCGATTCTTTATAATCCTGGAAAGTTACATGAGAAGCAGCAACAAAAGACCTTGCTAATTTCCAACTCATAGACCAATCATCATTTTGCACCGATATAGAAAGATGGTGGACAAAGTCCTTCTTCGTAAAGGAATTGCCCTTATCCAATAAGCAGCCAAGCAATTCGTTGTAGACAGACCAGCACTCGAAAACTGCTAAAAGCCGCAAAGCTTCGCGACTTTCAGAAAGCCCCAGAACCTTTCCAGACTCTATACTTGCAATTAAACTAGTAACGTCTTTCTTGCCGAATTCTGCCAAACTATAACCTGACTCTATGAATTGATGGCTAGCCCCTTTAAGATAAGCTCGCTGGCCGTTTCTACTACTGTATCATAATCGTATACATTCTCGTCAAATAACCATTGCAGGCTAAGACCATCAATAACTGCGATTATGTAAGAGCCATATAAATCGGGGTCCACTTTGCGAAAAGCGCCTTGCTTAATACCTTCCTTAATTACATTGCTTACGCCCTCGCGAAATTTAGCATAATGACTTGATATCACTTGGCGTACCTCACTCTTCTGATTGATTTGAGTCCAAAAGTCCATGTTAACCTGATAATATTCCTTAGTACTTCTAACAACGTTGAAAGAAACCGAAACAAATATTCTTAACTTCTCCAGAGGACTGTCTTTCTTACTCATACCTTCAGCTAACACAGACTCGATATCCCCGGCTACTCGATCAAGTACCGACATCATCAAATCATCTTTGTTCAAAAAGTAATAATGGATTATACCTTTACTAACACCTGCGGTTCTGGCCACGTCCTGCATGGAAAAGTTATTGTAACCATGCTTCGTAATGCATTCTACAGTAGCTCTTACTATTTGATCTTTCCGTTCGGCTGCAACATCAGGTTTTGACATTCGATACCTCTAAAATACAATTGAATCTTAGCTGGCCATTAGGACTAGGTTGCGGCAGTGATAAATCACATTTCATTTAACCTTGTATAAAAAGGCTCATATCAAGCTAAAACAAATTTCTAAAGAAAAATCAAGACTTCATCATGATTGAAAGCGTCACAAGTCTCATGATAGGTTATTATACATTGAAATGTGTATCTAAGTTTAAACAATGCAGTCTTTATGACACTAAGTCTTTACTGTTGTCCTTGGGAGTATATGAAATGGGGTTGAAATTTTTTACGATTTTTCTTGTTTTTCTGGTCCCCATAGTTAAGGTAACCGAGGCTAGGGCCGACGCCGACTGGACCCACTTCGGTGTGCGCCCGCTTGCCATGGGCAACGCCTATGTAGCAATAGCAGATGACTACAACGCCTTATTCTACAATCCAGCAGGAATAGCGCGGCTCAAAGAGTGGAATGGTGAATTCTTTAACCCTGCTATAGCATTCTCAAAAAATACGGTTGAAGCATCTTCCGATATTGTCTCGTTGGTTTCAGGGGGCTCAAATAATTATACGGCAGTTTTGAAGCTTGCTGAAAAAAACTCGGGCACCAACCACTACGCAGGTTTGAAATTTACACCTCATCTTGTGTTACCCAACTTCGGTATTGGCTTAGGTTTGGATAATTCATTATTTGGGCTGCAGTTTTCAAGATACCCATCAGCCAAAATTGACGTCGGCATCAGAGGTATACTACCAATCACATACGCTAGAAATTTCCTAGAAAATCGATTATCTATCGGCGCCAGCCTCAAATTTCGATTTAAGGGTGGTATAGATAGAGAGTTTAGCATCGAAGATTTGGCTGCATTTCAAAGCGACTCAAACACTGGCAGCTCAGACGGCCCTGCACTTTCTGACTATGTAAGTGGCGGCTATGGAATTGGGGCCGATATAGGCCTCTTGTTTACACCCATAGAGCCAATGGAGCCCACGCTAGGACTCAGCGTGACCGATATCGGCGGATCTAGCTACGAAAAAGCCAATATTTCCGGAAAAGCCCTCGGCACCCCAGAAAGACAGCTACCAAGCGTTAACATAGGTTTGAGCTGTAAACCCTACGAAACCGGTACGTCGTTTTTACGAGCATCCATCGACATGCATTCAATTAATCAACCTTATAGTTTTACAAAAAAGCTGCATACTGGACTAGAGTATTCAATGGGCAGGATTTTTAAGGTGCAAACAGGGCTGCATCAAGGCTACCTGTCAGGAGGGCTGCAGATCGAGCTACCGATACTTTTATCCGTAAGGTTGGCCACTTATGGTGAAGAAATCGGCTCCTCAGCCGGTACTATCGAAGATAGGCGATATGTATTGCAATTCAAACTTCTAATTTAAGGAACGCCATAAATGCACACTGTAAAAACCACCCTGATATTGATCGCTATAACCTCAATATCCTCGATAGCTTTCGCTATTGGCCAAGAAAACTTAAAACCAAAAGACTCGATTCCCCAAGAGGCCGAAAATATAACAAACCAGGAGAACGGAGCAAGCTCGCTGCAGGACAAAGAAGCCTCTAGCAAAGCTCCACAGGAACCGTCTAAACTCAGCCAAGCCTTAGCAAACAAAACATTCATACAAAGTGATCTAGGCTATGCAATTTTAATGGGAGGAGATGGAGACTGGACCGGTGGTCTGAACAGCCAAGTGGCTGCTGGCTACCAGGTTTTAGAGTTCATGGAAGGCCTAGTCCATGCCACCTTCAGGTATAGCCCAGTAGACGTTGTAGTATCTCACAATCGGCAGTCTTATAAAGGTATAATAGAAAGCTTCGGTTTTGGAGGCCAGTGGTCGAAGCCCACAGCAGCTCCCATAAACTATATATTTGGTGGGGACCTTGCTATTGTGAAGAAAAGCCTCAAGTCGGTTGATAGCTATAACGAAGAGCAGTCATTGGAGGCTGGAATGCTTAACCTTACTGGGTTTGCGGGTGCAAATTTTAAGCTGCTGGAGAAGATCACCTACGGTACACGCATAAGGTTAGGCCTAGGCTCCATGTCACTCTTCAATATATCAGGAAATATCAACTTCATTTTTTAGCTATTGACTTGTAAAAGCTATAGATAAAAACTGAAGGATGATATGAAGCTCTCCGTTCCAACTCTAATAACTTGCTCACTGCTAGCTCTCTCCTGCGGTAAAAGTGCAGACGGCTACCTCGAAGTATTATCTCCGAGTATTGGGCATTACGAGATTTATAAGACGACATCTAGCCTGCCTCTGGAGTTCACATCAGAAAAGGTCGGCTCATATAATGAGCGCATACCATTGCCAGCAGGAAATTATTTGATTCTTGCAGATTGCTCTAGCTTAAATACCACAATAAGACCAAATCATACTAATCGCCTTATCGCACATAGAGTCTTGTTTATACCGCCACAGAAACCCAAAGTCGGTGACATGTTTAATATCCAATGTAATCGTCACTCAGGAACAGCTTCAAGGCAAACAACAACCTCTCGTTATCAGCTGAGCGTTCTTGAGGGTAAAAGAGACCTGCTGGTAGGTATGGCTGCGCTAAAAATGTCCCTTGGCGGCAAAAAGCCCAGCACTGTCTCCTATAAACTATCGGGAGTTACACTTTTAAATTATAAGAACATGAAACCAGGTTCCAGGTATTTTGTTTCCCCAAAGAACAGCCTCATGGCCCTCACACAAAACCAGCTATTCGGTAAAACCCAATACCTACTTCCAGGAAAATATAATATCGAAGTTAATGGCACGAAATTAGATGCCCTGCTAGCAGCCGGAGATTCTTTGAAAATCCAGCCCGCCTTTATCAAAATCGCTCACCCAGGCTACGGTTCATCAAAGTCCAAAGATATCCCAACAGTTGAGCTCAACGGCAAATACTCATTAGATATAAACGAAACATATCCAGTTCTACCCTCTTCTGCAAAAATCAATTTTATAAACTCTAAAGAGGTTGTTAAAGTAAAGCTGGAAAGTGGCAAGCTATCCCATTTAAAAGCAAAATCAGTTCTTGTCCAGGGTGACTGCTCACCTTGGGATTGGGCTTGCTTGAAAAAAACCAAGGTCTTTTTATACAAAAAAGGGATCTCTTACCCTATTCTAAAATCACGAACCGACACGCCTATCTTTTTCTTCGGCGATTCCATGGAAGTTAGTATCCAGGGTACTACCGAGGTCCGTTACCTACTCCCCGATGATCTCGCAACGAAAAAACTTAGGCTGGGAAAGGTTACCCTCACTCCTAAGGCGTCTTTCAAGTCAGGGGTCCTAACAGACCTCGTAAGAATCGAAGCAAATGGATCAAATTTAAAGGGTAAAAGCTTGGATATCAACTTAAAGCAACCTGATAAAGTCTCTCTGATAGAAGGCACTTACAACCTAGCATCCTACAGCAACTCCGTCTTCAAAGACGCCGAAAGAAAAAAATGGACGAGAAGGTTCAAAGTCACCCAAGGCCAAGAAACTATCATCCCATTCAATGTCTACTATCACCGCCATGAAAACTTACCCCAACAAATACCAGCAAAAAACAAGAAAAATAACAAGATATCAATCGGAATAAACCAAATTATTCCAAGCAAAATCTACTAAGATTAGCTAGGCCGTTGCAGAAGCAGCTTTCTCAATCAAAGCCTGGGCATTATTAATAGATTCTCTGGTAACAACATCACCCGATAGCAGCCGTGCAATCTCCGATTTCCTCTGCTTTTTATCCATGCGCATAATTCTGATGTCAGTCTTTTTATTCTTATAACGCTTCTCTACCAAAAAGTGCGATTGTGCGTAGGCTGCTACCTGCGGCAAATGAGATACTACCAATACCTGGAAATTGGCACCAAGCTCATGAAGCTTGCGCCCAACCATATCTGCTACGCGACCCGATATGCCTACATCTATCTCATCAAAAACCAAAACACAGGTGTCAGCGCCAATTGCCAGTGACTTCTTAAGGCCTAACATTATCCTCGACATTTCACCCCCTGAGGCTATCTGCGCCAAAGGTTTTGGGGGCTCCCCTGGGTTAGAAATAAAATCAAAAGATGCTGACTCGCTGCCCTGCTTACCAAAAGACGAGAGCGTCTCTAATTTTTCTAGAAGCTGCTCGTAACCCTCCAGCCTTACAAAATCAGGGGGCAAAACTGACTTTTTGACCTGCTCAAAACATACCTTGATCGCTGCTTTCGGCATACCCAATTCTTTAAACTCGAGGCCCAAAGCCTTTTCGATACTCCGGGATGCTTTCTGTCGAGCCTTTGTTAGACTGGCAGCAATTCTGCGCAAATCCTCAATGGCTCTATACAAGGCTGTCAAAAGGTCAGAGAAGCTTTCTTCAGCAGCATCAACGAACTTTATTTCTTCATCAATAAATCTAGCGTCATCTAGCAATCCCTTCACCGATGATACATTAGACTTCCTCATCAATGAACGATAGAGATCAAGCCTATTAAGGTCCATATCCTTACCGGCAATATCCTCAGAAATGCGGCCATCTAGAAGGCTTAAACGAAAACTGATATCCTCCAACTTCTCAGCTACTATAACCAAATCAGAGTTAACCTCATCAAGCTCTTTCCGCTCCCCATCTTTTCTAAATTTATTTAGCAAAGTCCAAATTATACCAGACAGAGAAGCCCCACCTGCTCCAAAATCAATTGACTCTTGGTAAGCATCAACAACTGATTTAATTCTGGCGTGGTCACTTAACTTTTCACTATTAGACTCAAGGAGACTAAAGTCTTCTTCTGATGGCCCTAAACCATCTATTTCATTCTTCCTATATTTATAGTAATCGTAATCGGCATATTTTCTTTGATAGGAGTTGCAAAATTTCCTGACAGCCGCCAATTGCTGTTGAACAGCATCATATGACTCTTTGTATCTATGCTTCAGCTGCTTATCCATCAAAAGCTGATCCAAAAACCTAGCATGCTCATAATTCTGAGATAATCTTTGATTGTCATGCTGGCCGCAAATTTCCACTAAATGAAGTGCTAGGTTGCGCAGCAAACCAACCGTTATCGGCACATCATTTACCCAAGCCTGAGGACGGCCCTTTTTTAAAATTAAACGGCGAACCATGATGCTGGACTGACCCACCTCTGCATCTGCTGGAACCCCATGTTCAGACAGCATGACCAGAGCCCGATGGGTATCGGGAACCAAAAACTCCAAAACCACCGATGCTGAAGAACACCCTTCACGAACATCATCCGGACTTGCTTTGCTCCCTAAACAAAGGCTCAGAGCCTTGATGAGAAAAGACTTACCGGCCCCAGTCTCCCCTGTCAAAACATTTAGAGAATCACAGAGAGAAAGGTCAACATTTTGTATAATAGCCAAATTTTTGACGACAATCCTGCTTATCACGGGCCACCTAATCAAGGTCCTTTGGAAACCGTCATACTAAGAATCAATCAGAGAGAACGTGGCGTCCCCAGGGGGATTTGAACCCCCGTCGCCGCCGTGAAAGGGCGGTGTCCTGGGCCAGGCTAGACGATGGGGACATTGGTGAGCCCTGCTGGGATCGAACCAGCGACCCGCACATTAAAAGTGTGCTGCTCTACCAACTGAGCTAAGAGCCCACGTTCCCTGATTGGGAGTAGCGGTTTTAATGGAATCCAGTTCCCATGTCAACCGAAATAACAAACTAACCAATACGTTGCTTTTCCACTCAGAATAAAATAAAATAAGCCGCCCTTAATTCTGTTTAGCAGGAAAGCCGATGACTATATTAAAAAGAAACCGCGAAACAACCAAAAGCGAACTTGTAAAGGCTATTGACTCTCTATGCGAACTCCTAGGAGATCAAAACGAAGAAGAGGCTGTGGAAGCTCTGCAAGAGGCTTCTGCGGCCTTAAATAAAACGAGCAAAGATGATGCTGCATACAAAGACGCCATCCAAGAAATCATCGATGCCTTCGAGGGAGAGCATGAGCTTATTGCTTATACACACCAAAGAGAAGGGGAGCAATGGACCGAAGTAGAAGAGCTCTCTCACCAAAGCTCTAGAGTCCTGAGCCTAGCGCGAAGATTACGTTAACCCGAACAATAATGGCATGGACGTCTTACAAATTTCTAGTTTGTAATCGGGAAATTTTTGCTAAACTAGAGGTCTACAGCCATAAAAATGGCCCCCACAGTTGCAAAACCAA
>MDTC01019681.1_pt1 | contig 12231 bp, 10 predicted proteins | sample 811181 | NCBI WGS metagenome assembly MDTC01 (sample SAMN05326644, study PRJNA326480) | marine metagenome | isolation source: seawater | place: Pacific Ocean: North | collected 2011
GGGAGCTGGGAGTGGAAGTGAGCGCGTGGGATTGGACGAAATCTCTCAGCGCGGGATTGGTTGGCCGGTTGGAGCGGCGCTTTTTGGTCGGACCGGGAATCGCGCGGGTGAAAAGGGAACTGATGCGCAGGGCAGCGGAGAGCAGAGCGGAGGTCGTCTTGCTCTACGCGCTCACGGCTATAGATGCTCCGACCGTGAAGGATCTGGCGCGGCAACATTGGGTGGCGGGTTATCATAACGATGATCCGTTTGGAGCACACGGGGATAAACCCGGCTTGCGGGCGTGGAAGCGAGCGCTACCGAATTTCCATAGCCACCATGTTTTCCGTCGTAAGAATATGGCTGAATATCGGGATTGCGGCGTACAGCGGGTAAAGGAATTGCGCCACTTTTATTTGCCGTGGCTGCACCGGCCCACGCCGCTGGCGGAAACCGACGAAGAGCGCTGTGGGGGCGAAATTGTGTTCGTCGGTCATGCGGAAGCCGATGTGCGCATGGGATACCTGGCAGCCCTGTTGGCGGCCGGACTGCCTGTGCGCGTCCATGGCGGCAGCGAGTTGTGGCGGCGTCATCTCCCAGCCTCGCTTCGGCGCGCGCTTGCGCCCATTCGTCCGGTTTATGGGCGGGATTACGTGAAGACAATCGCCGGCGCGAGAATCTGCCTCGCCTTCTTCAGCCGCGCGAATCGTGATGATTACACTACGCGCGTGTTTGAAATCCCCGCGATGGGTGGCTTCCTAATGTGCGAACGCACTCCTCTTATGCAGGAATTGTATCGAGAAGATGTCGAGGCGGTGATGTTTTCGAGCGAAGATGAGCTGGTGCGAAAATGTCGCTGGTATTTGCAACACGACCGTGAGCGGCAGCAGGTGGCCGCTGCCGGCCGGCGGCGCTGCCTCGCGGGCGGCCATGATGCGGTCAGCCGTATGCGGCAGTGGCTGCACGATACGCGGAGCTGGATGGCTGCGGCTAGCCATCCTAGCGCGACGGCATGACGCGGCGGCTGCTGTGGGTGTGCTCCACGCTGCCGCCATATAATGGCTTTCTTTTTCGCTCGCTGTCCGCGCAGCCGGGTATAGCCTTGCAGGTGGTTGTCAACAAGATGGAGGACGCGCGCCATCCCTGGAAAAAGAGGTTGATGAGAGGCTTCAATGCGCGACCCATCCGCCAGGCTGCGGGAATCGATTGGGATTTGCTGCGCGAGGCCGTGTGGTCAAGGAATGCCATGGTTGTAATCGCGGGCTGGAATGTGCCTGCGGTCATCCTGTTCGCCAGCCTGCTGGCAGTCAGAAGAGCGGCCTTTGTGCTGTGGACCGACACCCCGGACGTGGACGCCTACCGCCCGGCGATGAAGGCTGCGCTTCGCGCCCGCTGGTTGCGCTGGCTTTTTGACCGCGCCCGCGCCGTGATGGGCACCGGTACGCCGGCTCTGGATGCCCTGCGAGAAATGGGTTGCCCGGCCGGTAAATTACTCAAATTCCCGTTTTTCGTTGATCTTGAAAACTATCACGGAAGCAAAGCCGCGTCACCGGCAGAGAAGGTCATGCGATTTGTGTCGGTCGGTCGAATCGAGAATGCGGTCAAGGGGCATCATCTCGCGGTGGAGGCGCTCGGCCGTGTGTCGGAGCGAACTCGCCGACCGGATTGGAAATACACAATCGCGGGGGGCGGCCCAGACGCAGAGAAGCTGCGCGCACTGATTGCATCTCGTGGCTTGGATGGGCGCATCAGAGTGACGGGCTGGTTGGAGCCGGACGAAGTCGGGGATGTATTGCGGCGTTCGGATGTGCTCATTCACCCCTCGCTGCGCGATGCGTATCCGGCCGCCGTGCTGGAGGCGATGGCATCCGGCTTGCCTGTGATTGGCTCCGACGCGGCCGGTTCAGTCCTTGATAGGGTCGTTCATATGCAGAACGGATGGATACACGCCGCCGGGGATGTTTCTCAGCTCTCTGAGCAAATCGAATGGGCGTTGCAGCACCGTGGGGATGTGACTGAGATGGGAAGGGCTGCGCGGCTCACAGCGGAGGAATGGCCGGTTTCAAGAGCAGTTGAGATCATCCGTTCCGTTCTTGCCGGTCAAGTGAACTGAGATGCGCTATGGAATTGATGCTTCCAATTTGAGGTCCGGAGGGGGCGTTCACCATTTGCTTCGCATTCTTGAAAACGTCGGAAACTCTCCGGGTGGCGATACGCACATCACTGTGTGGGGCAGTCGTGCACTGTGTGAGCGCATAGCGCGCCGGGAAGGGATTACGTTGACGGCGGTACCGGATCTGGATGCCTCCCTGCTCCGGCGGCTGCACTGGCAGATGCGGCGGCTGCCCACACTTGCCGGCCGCACATGCGACATACTCTTTGCCCCCGGCGGTCTGACGGGAAATCACAGCATCCCCACTGTTGTCATGTGCCGGAACATGCTCCCGTTCGACCTGGGGGAAGCCCGGCGATATGGCGCCAGTTTCATGCTGGCGCGGCTGTTGGTATTGCGCGTGTTGCAGGCGCGCACCTTCCGCCGCGCAACTGGGATGATCTTCCTCAGTGATTATGCGCGCGAGCGCGTCGTGGCCCAGATCGGTCAGCTCCCCGGTAAGACTGCGCTGATAGCGCACGGAGTGGCACCTCGATTTCAGCATGAGCCAAGGCGGCAGCGGCGACTTGAAGAATATTCGCTGGAGAAGCCATTTCGTCTGCTCTATGTTTCGATTGTCGATGTGTACAAGCACCAGTGGCACGTGGCTGCCGCGGTGGCATCCTTGCGCAGGAGTGGGATGCCAGTCGTGCTGGACATCGTCGGGCCTGCATATCTGCCTGCGCTCCGGCGGCTAAAAGCGTCTCTGAGGGAATTGGACCCGACGGCTGCGTTCGTGAAATACTGCGGCGCAGTGGCGCACCCCGAATTGCATCAGCGTTACCACGGCGCTGATGGGTTTGTTTTTGCCTCTACCTGCGAGAATATGCCCAACATCCTACTGGAGGCGATGGCTGCTGGGCTGCCAATCGCGTGCTCTGAGCGCAGACCGATGACTGACATCTTGGATGCAGGCGGCCTGTATTTCGACCCGCTACGACCGGACAGTATTTCGCGCGCGATTACCACCATGGTTCGGGATCCTAAAAAGCGCGCTCGCCTCGCAAGCACAGCTTACGAACGCGCCGCCAACCGTACCTGGCAACGTTGCGCGCTCAACACGTTTCAATACCTGAATGAGTGTGCCGGGGCGCGAGCCGGTCGTGCGCCACAGTCTGAACGTGCGTAGAAAGTTGACACGAAGTACGTTCGAGAATTGGCCGGCTCGGCTCATTATCATTCTGTGGTTGTACCTGACCGTGACTTACAGGCAGGAATTCAACGTTTTCGCTCCGGCGACCAACATGTTGCGCAATTTTGGGCTATGGCCATTGGCAGAAACTGTCACGACTGTAGCCAGCTGGATGGAATTGCCATGGGGCCGTTGATCACCCTAGCGGTTGCCGGCGCGTACTCCGTTGTCTGCATTCTCGTGGGAATGGCAGGTTTTCGTTTCCTAGGCAGTGATGATGCTAGAGACAAAAGCCTGATGAGGCTCGGCCTTGGCAGCGCGTTCGCTCTTGGTCAAGGCGTTCTGGCTATCATCTGGATGCTAATAGGCCTCGCGGGGTTTTTCGATCGGCGCTGGATTGTGTGCGTGTTACTGGCAGGAGCCGTAACTGGAGCGCTCCCATTTGTCAGACGAGATACACGGAGGATTCTTTTTCGTCAGCTAACCCCCAAGCTGGTGAGATCCGTGAGTGCATTTCCAACGCCCCTGTTGCCGGCGGTTATAGCGTTGGTGGCAATGGTGGTTGTAGTTGGGATTTTCAACGGCTTGCTGCCACCGCGGTTCGGAGTAGGAGATGGTTTTTTTTATTACCTGGTGTTTCCCAAGACCATGGCCGCCTCTCATCGCATTGCGCCTGTGTCTGGTTACGAATCTTCACACAGTGTGCTCGGGTATCAAGGAGAGATGCATCATGCCGTGCTTTTCAGTCTTGCAGGGGAAAACGCGGCAATGCTATTTGTGTGGGTGACAATGTTGGGGGTATTTGCACTGTTGCTGCGGCTGTGTGAGGACCTGGGATTACGACCAGTGGGAAAGCTCGCCGCATTGGTCGCTCTTTTCTCCTCGACTGCTTTCAATTTCTTCCTGACCGATGGAAAGGTCGATACGTATGCCCTGCTTTTCGGGATGGCTGCATTCCTGTGGACTTTGCGCGCACTCGATTCGCCTGTGTTTGCGCCCAGACTTGCGGGATTATTCACCGGGCTTGCGATTGTGGCCAAACTCACATTCGCTTACTCGGTGGCAATTCCAGTGATATCGATATTGATTGTTACGGTGCTGAAGGAAAAAGATGCGCGGGACGAGAGGTCGTCAGGTACACGGCTTTTTTGGCGGTTAGCCGGAATCCTCTCCCGATTCTCGTTGTTTTGCGCGCTTCCCATTATGACTCACATGTTCAAAAACGCTGTAATGTTTCGCGAACCGTTGGCGCCATTAGTGTTCCTTAATCAGCCGATTTCAGTTACCTCCAATTACAGCTGGAATTCTCCCGACACTGCAAAGCAGCTCCTCTGGGCTCTGCCGTATTCCCTCGTTTACGGCAAATACTCAGTTGGGCATCTATCCCCTTTGTTTTTGGCAGCTCTTCCGATCGCAGTTATGGCTCCCAAATCCATATGGAGGACCTACAGCAGAGCAGTAACGCTGGCCATAGTTGGAGTAGTGGCGCTTCTCGTAGGCGCCTGGGCGGAGGCCTCCTTCTTTACTGTGCGTTTTCTTTTACCGGCCGCGGTTCTCGTACTGCCGATGTTAGGACTTCTGTTTCAGACTGCGGTGGAGGCCTGGGTGGCGCATTTTGCCTCGCTTGTCGCCATTGCTGTTGCACTCTGCACGGTCATGCTCGGATATTCTCAGGTAGGCCATGACTGGCAGCGCATGGTGCGTTACAGGTTTCAAGGTGCTGACGTATGTGAGTTTGACACCGTGCCGTGGTTTCCGAGTTCCATGTGTAAGTCCTTGATTTCATTGAACGAACTTGCTTCTCCGGGCGACCGCATTCTTCATCATGGATATTCGTACTGGCTGCGGCCGGATCTGATTCAATGCATGCCCACTAGGGACGAATGGAACTGGATTAGCGCTGCCTCGACTGCACACGATGAATGGTCGCGGATTCACGCGCTTGGTTTCCGCTTCATCGTGACAGACCGCGAGCTCCAACCCACTCCAGATTGGCTGTCCGTTTCTCGCATAAACCTAGAATCTGAAGTGCAAGTGTACGAGTTGAAGTCCCTGAATTTGGGCCTGAAGCCCCAATTCGCTTGTCGGCAGCTCCAGGAGCCCGCTTGGGATGTGATCGCTGTTAGTGACCGCACGTAAGGCCGACCCGAGCCGTGTTTGTGGCTGGCCGCCTCGCGAGCAGCCTAGGTGACAATGAACGCCTCGGCCGCCGAATGGCAAAACAGGTCCCCGGTCTCATATACGTTTTAGCTTGTGTCGCCCGGTTTGTTTCACACGTAATGAGAGATTGGCTTTGCCGACGGGCATGAAAACCATTGCTCTGATTGTCGCTCTTGTGGGTTGGTTTACCGCGCCGCTTTTCTCACATATTGGTAATTTCGGCATCAGGGATTGGGATCAGCACATATTCTACTTTGGTTCTGTTATCAAAAGCGTGACCGAATTTCGCCAATTCCCATTGTGGAATCCTTGGTATTGTGGGGGAAGCGTACTTTTCCAGAACCCGCAGGTACCGCTGCTGAGCCCGGTGTATCTGCTTGCACCATTCACGGGATTGCTCTTAGCGGTGAAAATCAAAGTCGTGCTTTACTACGGAATCGCCTTGCTCGGAATGATCCTTCTGGCGCGCATGGTTTACGGACTTTCGAATCTTTTCCTGGTTGTTTTGGCAGGATCTATTTTCGTTTTTAATGGATCCGTGTCTCTCCACATCGCCGAGGGGCACATTCCCATGTATGGCGCTGCGTTCTTTCCCTTCGTTCTATTAGGATACGAGTTACATCTATCGCGTAAGCGGCCGAAGTGGTTGCTACTGGGGAGCAGTTCTCTGGCGCTGATTCTCTGGTCAGGTGGCACTTATGCGGCCGCTCTCCTAGTTTTGTTTTTGTGTGTCTATGCTGTACTGCGCGCTCTAATTGAGAAGGACATTACTCCAGTTGGTGGCTTGGCTGCTCTCGGCGGATATGCCTTTCTCTTTTTGGCTCTGAGGCTTGTTCCTGTCATGGATTACATGCGCGAATACCCGAATATTCACATGGCTCGCGAGTTCGTTCCGCCATCCGCATGGTATGACATTTTCTTTGGTCGAGAACAGAGTCTTTTTACGGAGTTCACACTCAGTGATGGTAGCTTCCCAACCGACTGGAAAATGCAATGGGGTTGGCACGAGTATGGTTCGTACGTCGGCGTACCACTCGCAATAATCCTCGGCGCCGCACTTGTCAGGATCGGAGCGAGGGCCAGATCCAGCCAGACCCGAGGGCGCGACCTCGGGCTGCTTCTGTGCTGGTTTGGATTCTCAGTTTTGTTCGTTGGGGATTTTGCATATGTGAATCCGTATCGCGTGCTTAAGCAATTCCCATTCTTCAACGCTTTCCATGTCACCGGACGTTTCCTGATTCCGTTGATGTTTATATCGTCTTTGGTGCTGATGGGTTTCGTGAGCTGGGTCGAAGGTATTCTCGCAAATAGGAGATTACTCAATTATGGCGTGGCCGTCATATGTGTCTTAGTTGTCGGGGACATGATGTGGGTGACGCGGCAGCCGCTGGGAGAGGCCTTCACTATCGAGCCCACAGCCTATCACCGGGCTGTGAAAGGCCTTTCGCCCGGCGAATCTTATCAGGCTGTCGAGAACCTTCCAATACTGAGCCATCACAGCATCAGCGCAATGTATCCGGCTCTTCTTACCAATACCAGTGTCGTTGATTGCTACGAGGTTTACAAGCCGAGACGGGGGTACGAACTGAGCGAGCACCTCGTTTTCTCGTCAGATCCTGGCATTTCGATTTCCAACATCCGGTTCTCGCCCAATCACATCGCCTTCGACTTGGATGCGGAGGATTATGGCTGGGTAGTGCTTAACCAAAACTTCACGCGTGGGTGGTCGCTTAGCGGCGCTGAGGCGCCTGTTCAGGAACTGGGGCAGAAGCCGGCTGCGAGGCTCTCGCCGGGTACCTACGAACAGCTTGCATTCGTGTTTTTTCCGAAGAGCATCTGGTGGGGGCTGGCGCTGACCTGTGTCGGAGCGGTTGTGGCTGTTGCACATGTCTTCGCCGCTCAAATCAGGATCAGGGCGAGACGACAGCGATGATTCGGGTTGTATTGCTCGCCCACAAGGAGGGCAAATCTGTTGCGTCTGTGTTGTTGCAACTCAAAGAGCACCTGACAGCAACCGGGGCTGGCTTCCGGGTTATGTGGTCAGCGACAGCAGCACAGACGACTCGTTCGCCGGAGCAGAGGCGCTGAAGGGCGAATTGCCGCTCACATTGCCAAATCATAAGGCCAACCTGGGCTTGGCGCGGGCATTCGACACCGGCCTGCGGGCCGCAACTGCAGATGCCAGGGCGGATGATTTCATTGTCACAATGGAGGCGGATGGCACCAACCAGCCCGCTGTGGTCGCCGCGATGGCGACGAAAGTCCGCGAAGGTTGCGAAGTGGTGTGCGCATCACGCTACCAGGAGGGCGGGGGTTATGCCCACTTTCCGTGGAAAAGGCGCATCTTCGGGGCTGGCGCTAATTGAATGCTGCGCGTTCTGTTGCGGCAGGGGATTATTCTGGCGGCGGACCAAACGGCGAAGGATAGACATGTGTCTTGCGAGTGCTGTCGGTACAGGAAGTGCTGGGCGCTAGCGGGAGTTTCTGCATGAGAAGACAAGAAGTCGTCGTCAGTGTGTTTTTGTTTGTGATAGCCATCAGTGTGCGTACCTATGTGGCCTTACAACTAATTGGTCAGTACTCAGGTGATGTGCAAGTGTTTCAATTCGTGGCTGACACGATTCGTGTTGAAAAAAGTATATATGCAGTGAAATGGGAGGCCTATTGGCAACCTCCCGGATGGACGTGGATGCTCATTGGCTTAAGGGTTTTGGCAGATTACCTTGGCCTCTCTTTTGACTTCATGGTAAAGATCCCGTGTATGTTGGCGGATGGATTAATCAGTGCATTCTTGTATATTGCTCTTCTGACGAGAGGGAAGGGGAGGCACCATCTCGGTTGGTGCATGTTATATGCGCTTAACCCGGTTTCCATATATGTGTCTTCAATAGTAGGGCAAATTGAAAGTCTAGTGATAGGACTCCTTCTCTTGGGTGCGATCCTAATCCGACGTTCTAAATCCTTTTCTTTCTTTTGCTCAGCTATGCTGTGCCTCGGATTTGCTATTGCTGTCAAAATGTGGGCTGTAATCTTTGTGCCTTTTTTTGTTTGGGAATTTGTCCGAGCGGGTAATTGGAAGTGGTCAGACGCTGTATTGGGATTAACGCTGGTTTCTTTGCCTTGGCTTCTTCAAATGCTACCGTTCTTTTTGGCTGGTGAATCCGACGCGTATGTTTGGTCATTGCGTTACTTTATGTTGCAATCTGGATCGGGCGGGGTAGATATGAAACTTGGGCCAATAAATGTCTTGAGTTGGATAGGGATTCCTATTACAGGTTTGTCACTAGATGTTGTACCCACGCCAGACTCATGGGTAGGGTTGGATCAATTCATGAACTATATTCTGGACCGTTATAGATTATTGCTGCTCTCCAAATTAGTGTTCGCGTGTGTTTTCTTGGTTGTGGTTGTGAAGGGACGATCGTTTGGTTTGGCGCAATCCATTTTGCTCTCATTCTTGCTGATCTACGTGTTTATGGGAGGGTATTTTGGCTACTATCTTGTCTGGTTGTTGCCCTTCGCTGTTATGCTTCAACAAAAAGCGCTGATTCCTTACACAATGTTCGCGCTTATGGTCAATTTACATACTCACCGTTTCACCGCACCGAACATAAGTTTGCCGGGTTTCTTTTCATCTCTAGAGAGTTTTGCGTCAGGAGCGCACATTCATCCTTGGATAAACTTCGGGTTCTGGTGTGTTTGTGCCATCTGGCTAGCCAGAGTATGGGCGGGGACGAGCAAGCAGAGCGCTGTGGACACCTAGGGGTGCCGATGAGGGATTTCATCCAAAAACGGATCAACTATGTTTTCACCTTGCTGTTAATATCGGGATTTGGAATACAAGCTGCCACGTTGACCCGTTATCCGCCGCCCACTTGCGATGAGGCATTTTACGGGCGCAGTGCCAGTCTGTATGTGCAGAGTTTTTTGTCACAAGATGCTTGGTCGCCATCCGAAGCGTTGTTCTTTATGCCCCATGGACGTCTGTATTGGGCGCTATTATGGGGGGCATTGACGTTGTTTGGGCAGAGCTTGTACGCTGCTCGTCTTGTCTCTCTGCTCGGGTGGGTCACATTGGTTGTCGCGACGTATTTGGTCGGAAAAAAGAGCGTTGGTGAACAGGTAGCCCTATGGTCTGCCGGACTCACTGGTATGGCGTGGCTTTCGTTATTCACCGGTCATCTTGCACGACCAGATGTTTTGGCCGCTGCCAGTGGCATGGTGGTGATATGGCTGTTGTTCAGAACCTTGGACCGACCTTCAAAATGGCTCTTATATGTGCTTGGTTTCATGATAGTGGCGCAGCTAGACTTGCACATGAACATGGCGCACTTTTTCATACCTGTTGTGACTGCAGCGGCATATTGGTTAGTCCAAGGAAAACGTTTCTTCTTTTTGTTGTGGCTGTCTGGAGGAATTATCACTGGCGCGGTTTTCATCATGCTTGGGCATGTAGCGGATATGCAAACTATCGGATTAATGATGAATGACCCCATCGCGTTTCTTGATCTTTATCTAGGAACTGACCACATAGGTTCTAACAACGTGATTGGTGTCATACAAGAGTCTGTGATCTCATATAGCAAGTTCTGGAGTCTGTATTACGGTTCAACGCCCCCCACAATTGCGATCCCACAGGGATTCCTGTTTTTATATGGAATACTCAGCGCGTACATGACCGGAAACAAGAAGACCCGTTTGCTCCTGTGGGTCACTGTTATATCGAATATGACCTTTGCAATTCTGCACCGCAGCTACTTCAGTTATAGCTATGCGGTATTGTGGCTCCCTTATTACATCCTCCTGTCGGTAACAGCTATTCGGCGAACACGAATTCCTGTCAGGTGGTCATTATTAAACAGGCATGGCGCCCAAATCGTGTTGGCGAGTTGGATGTGTTTTTATTCTGCGGGTGATGTTTATCTGCTGCGGAACAATAGTGCACAGATGTATAAGAACGATGTTGAACTACTTCTACAGGATATTCGACCTGATTCTCGGGTACTCACGAGCTCATATTGGTGGTATGGGATGTATTCGAAAACTGTTTTCTTGGATGAACACATCGTAGCCCCAGTTGGTAGCAATGTGTGGTGGCAGGGCGTACCAGACATGGACCGCAACGGGGCAGCAGCTCTATTACCATATTCTCACGAAGATTCACCCGATGCCTGGGACAATATGACTGCGAGTGATGGGGTGGCGCTGCGATTGTCTGAAGTACTTCGCCCCGATTATCTAATAATCGATCAGGTGCTCGGTTGTTCGGATGCTCCGGATGGGATGTCGGAGTCGCTGGTGAACTATGCCAGTCAAGCCTGCGTTCGTGAGAAAACCATCAGGACGCAATTGCATGGATGGCAATCCGTTTATTCTTGTCGGCAAGAAGGTATCAAATGAGCGTTGTGCGCAGCGCGAAAGTGTGGGTGATTCTACCTGCATACAACGAAGAAGATGCACTGTTGCCATTGTTGAAATCATTCAGATCGTTGCGCCAAGACTTGCCCTGGCTAGAAGTGGTTGTGGTAAATGATGGTAGTCAAGACAATACCGTCGAAGTGGTAACTTCTTTTCGAGACCATAGTGATGACAACGAGTGGGTTCATCTGGTGATACATGATGAGAATAAGGGATTGGGTCAAGCGATGCGCACAGGGTTTGCCACAGTTCTAGCGATGGCAAAAGATGAGGAATTGATCGTTACCATGGATGCAGACAACACACACAGACCCAGTCAAATACCGGAGATGATCGGGTGTATTTCTACTGGGGCAGACGTGGTAATCGCTTCGCGATTCGTGCGGGGTGCGTCAATGGTTGGGATTCCTTCGTATCGCCGATTGTTTAGTTGGGGAGTGAGCATACTGTTTCGGTTGGTGAGTCCTATAGAGAATGTGAGAGATTATTCGTGTGGTTTTCGATTGTATCGAGCACAGTCATTGCGAGATGCTAGGAGCCTGTGGGAAGAGGGTTTTATTACTGAGCAGGGTTTCGCTTGTATGACCGAAATCATCTACAGAATCAATGCTTTGGCGAGAGTGAGGTTTAGCGAAGTCCCGATTGAACTACGATACGATCGAAAACCTGGTTCAACCAAAATGCCGTTGTGGCAAAACATCAAGGACATGTTAAGGTTGATGTGGCGTCAGCGTCGGGCATTCGCGCGGTCAACATAGGTGCTCCCGAAAGTCATCATCTCCTCCGCCGGAGTATTCCACGCCTATCATCTGGCCCGTGGTGCTCAATCGGGCGGGTATTTGCACCGCTTCATCACGTCTCTCTACAGCCGATATGAAACCGGCTTGGATCGTTCGCGTGTTGTACAGATTCGTTTGCCGGCCTATCTCTCGCGAATGATGTCGGCCTTGCCCGGTGAATATGCCCGAGCCCTCTCGTATTATTTTGGCGACAACCTGTACGATTGGCTTGCCCGCCGCTACGCGGGGGATGGGGACATCTTCCACTTTTTCAACCACCAAGGTCTCTACTCGTTGCGAGTTGCCAAACGGCAGGGCGCAATCACTATTGTTGAGCGCTCTTCAGCCCATCCCACTTATCAACATGAATTGCTCTTCGAGGAGTATGCCCGCTATGGATTGCGATATCCATCGGTATACCGTCTTCTACACGACAAGCATCTGGTCGAGTACGGTGAAGCGGACTACATCATGGTCGCCTCCGAGTTTGTACGCCGGACGATGGTGGAAGCGGGCGTTCCATCTGAAAAGCTGGTCCGGGTGCATCTGGGGTTTGACCCCACGCGGTTTCGGCCTGGCGAGAAGAGGGACGATGTGTTTCGAGTGATGTA
>MDTC01145130.1_pt1 | contig 12223 bp, 12 predicted proteins | sample 811181 | NCBI WGS metagenome assembly MDTC01 (sample SAMN05326644, study PRJNA326480) | marine metagenome | isolation source: seawater | place: Pacific Ocean: North | collected 2011
CCTTTGACAACCGCCGAAAGGAAATCTTCAAGTTCCGGCTGAAGATCAACAAAATAGGCAATTTTTTCCACGTAATACCTTGTGACTTAGTTAGTACATTAGGTTTATTTTATCAGCTTCTTTTTCTTGCGAAATAGATGCCTGCCAGGATTATAACGTCGCCTGCCAATTGGGAAAGGTCCAGACTTTCGGCGAAGAGATACCAGGCGATTAGAGCGGCCAAAGCCGGCTTTTATCAAGATCCCCACCGAGCCAAAGGCCGCCGGTAAATGGGCCTAGGCGTAGGTGATCATACTTTGACCACCAGCATGGGATATCAGTTCCAGCGCGGCCAAAAAAAGCCAGTCGAACGCCGAGCCGGCAATAAAAATCCCCTGACAGGGCGGCAATTGGCGCCAGGACGGGGCAACTGACGAGACCGCTCCAGGTCATGACGGTAGCGGTGGAGAATTCCGCCGGTAGCCGTCGGACGGCCACGATATAGGCGGCATAATATACCGCTGTTCCGACCCTAAGACATCGCCCTGCAAGTGGCGGGCGCTGACGTTAAAACTGCCGCCGAGCGATATCACCACACCCGCCAGCGAGCAAAAACATACCGACCAGAAAGGTGCGAGATAATCGTTCACCGAACAGCAAGAAACCGCCCGGGGTGACAAAAACCGGGGCAAAATTTGACAACAATGTGAAATTGACTACGGACGTCAGCGTGATCAACCAGTGCCACAATGCCAGATCGCCGGCAATTGCCAGCTGCCAGTAGTCGCCAATAGAACTTGGTTGCTTATAAACGGTGTCGTGCCGCTTATCCTGCTACATCCATAACCACAGCACCGGCAGGGCGAAAACCAGTCGGTAGAAGCCCGTGGCGCTCGGTCCGATTTCGCTTAAACGGAAAAATACGGGCGCCAGGGCAGTACTCGCGGCCGCCAGCAGCAAGACAATAGCGGCGCACCGGGAGTAAATTTTATGATCAGGTTCCAAGGACATGTAACCCGGTTATAGGGCTTACAGATAATTCCAGCTACTGGGAATTGGTCTAATTTAAACGTCTTTATCCAGCCCCCAAATTCTCTATATTCCCGGAATGACCGACGAAGATATTATTAAGAGTAGTTCCCAGGCTGGTTCGCCTCTCATTGGCCCGGAAGATCCAGCACCGTTTGTGCTCCACAACCCGGACGCTATTGTGCCGGTGCTTTTGATTTGCGATCACGCCAGCAAGGCCGTGCCGCGTTCAATGGACAATCTCGGCATCGCTGAGGAAACACTGAATTTGCATGTGGGCTGGGATATCGGCGCCGCCGATGTAACGCGCCGGCTGGCCAATGAAATGAGTGCCATGGCTGTATTGGCGGGCTATTCGCGCCTGCTGATCGACAATAATCGTCAACCCGGTGATCCCAGCAGCATTCCGGCGGCCAGCGACAACATCATTATTCCAGGCAACCGGAATTTAACCGAGGAACAGCAAATTGACAGGACCGATCAGTTTTTCTGGCCCTATCACCATGCCATCGCCGACGCCATTGCCCACCTATGGCGAAACGGCCTGCCGCCGGCCTTATTTTCCGTTCACACCTTTACGCCTTCCATGAACGGTAAAAACCGCACCTGGCATATCGGTGTGCTGTGGAATCGTGATCCTCGCATGGCGTTGCCGCTTATTCACAAACTACGCTCTCACGGCGAAGGCTTCCGCGTCGGCGACAATCAGCCCTATTCCGGCAAGGATATCGCCTATTCCCTGGACATGCATGCCGGCCACGCCGGCCTGCCCCATTGCGCCGTTGAAATTCGTCAGGATTTAGTGTCCACTCCGAGTGGTGCTGAATACTGGGCTGAAATACTGGCCGAGGTCCTGCACGACATACTGAGCATCGACGCGTTACACACCGTGGAGCATTACTAGGGGAGCCCGACAAGAGATGCCCTTTTCCGAACCGACATTCACCATTGGTGTAGAAGAGGAATATCTTATTGTCGATCCGGTGACCCGCGATCTGGCCGAACCGCCTAATGAAGCGCTTATCACCTGCGGCCAACGGCTGAAAAATCTTGTAAAACCGGAATTCATGAAATCTCAGATCGAAGTGGCAACCAGCGTTTGCCACTCGATCAAGGAAATCAGAGCGGAATTGGCCGAACTGCGTTCGGTGATTGCCGAGGTTATGGGCACTTATGATCTTGCCCCGATCGCAGCCTCGACCCATCCCTTCGCCACCTGGGAAACCCAAATTCATACGGACAAGGAACGCTACAATTTCCTGGCGGAAAATATGCAGGCCGTGGCCCGGCGGCTGCTGATCAGCGGCATGCACGTCCATGTGGGCGTCGAGGACAATGAAATGCGCATCGAGATGATGAATCAGGTGGCTTATTTCCTGCCTCATCTCCTGGCGTTGTCCACATCATCGCCTTTCTGGCGCGGTGAAATTACCGGGTTAAAATCGTACCGGCTGTGCGTATTCGACGAATTGCCCCGCTCCGGACTGCCGGAGAGATTTGAATCCTACGGTGAATACAGCCGACATGTGGCGGTGCTCATCCAAGCTGGGTTGATCGAAGATGCAACCATGTTGTGGTGGGATGTCAGGCCTAGTGCCACTTTTCCGACCTTGGAAATGCGCATCACCGATGTCTGCACACGGATCGAAGATGCTATCTGTCTGACGGCGATTTATTTGTGTGTTGTCCGTATGCTCTATCGTCTCAGGCGCAGCAACCGCCGCTGGCGAACCTACACCAATATGCTGATTAACGAAAACCGTTGGCGGGCCCAGCGCTACGGCATCGATGAGGGGATGGTCGATTTCGGCAAAGGCGCTTCTGTACCTTTTGAAGAACTGCTTGAAGAACTCATCGATATCATCAAGGAAGACGCCGAGGCCCTGGACTGTGTAAATGAAGTTCATCATGCGCGAAATATTTTGACTTCGGGCACCAGCGCCCACCGGCAATTGGCCACTTTTGAAAAAACCAAAACCGCCACCGACGACGAACTGAAAGCGTTTCACGCGGTGGTCGATGAATTGATTGCCGAAACCGTAAACGGAATTTAAGATCGCCGCCAAAGAGGCCCCGAATATGAGCCTCATTTTTTACCATCATAGATAATTAGAAGGAAGTAACATGGTTGAAGTCGGCGGAATTTCGAGTGACCGTTTAAAATCATTCATCGAACGGATCGAACGTCTGGAAGAGGAAAAGGCCGCCATCGCAGCCGATGTTAAGGAAGTTTATTCCGAAGCCAAAAGCACCGGTTTCGACGCCAAGATCATCCGCCAGGTTGTCAGCCTGAGAAAAATGGAAGGCGCCGAGCGGCGGGAGCAGGAAGAACTCCTGGGACTCTACAAACGCGCTCTCGATATGGAGTAGCCGCTTTAACCATTTTTCTAACCTTTGCAATTGAACTCATGGCAGAATGCGAAGTGCCAGCTTCGTTATAGCTGCTGTCGTGGAAAGCCGCATCATAAATACATCCGTTTCCTCTTTGCACAAGGTACAGATCTCATCTTGGAAATACCATTCGCCGTCGATCCCGTATTGGTTATCACGCAGTTTGGCATGATATCGAACCCATCCATCATTGGTATTATCCGGTCACTTTGACACCCAGCCGGTCTCTCGGAACTTCAACATCCGCTTTTCCAATTTTCCCTTAATGCTGAGTGTCGATCCGATCTTGGTCTACACCATTATGCCATTGAACGCCCGAAGCTTCGGATTGAAATTGGAAAAGGAGATGGAAAAATATTAGGATCTACGGCCAACCACGTACTGAACGACGAGTTCTTTTCCACTTTTCTGGACACTTTCGAATAAAGAAAAATGTTCTCTAGCAGCATTTCGGTAAGCGACTAAACGAGCTTCTTTTTTGGCGTGTTTCGCAGCTAACTTTGCTGCAGTGGCAGCCCAGCAATCTGCTGTCGGCCAACCTAGCCATGTGACATTTGCACTATATTTTCTCCACCCTCAAAATTTCTCCACCCAGGGCCGAAGTTCGATCTCCCACGCCCAGGCACTGCGGTGCTGATGGTGGAGATGATGATAAGTTTCAGAAATCTCGTCGGGGATAAGCCAAATATCTTCCGCTGCTTCATTTTCCGCCCGGACCGGTCCTCTCCCGGTTTCAGGATTGAGAATACCCCCGTCGATGACAACATGCGCAACGTGGATATTCTGTGGCTGCAGTTCCCTGGCCATGCTTTGGGCCAACCCCCGGAGGCCGAATTTACCCATAGCGAAGGTCGCTGAATTGGCGAACCCTTTCACGCCGGCTGAGGCACCGGTAAACAAGATCGTGCCGCTCCCCGCCGGAATCATAAGCCGGGCCGCCTGTTGCCCAACCAGAAAACCTCCATAAACGGTTGTCATTAGGGCTGTTTTAACCTCGGCGGGATCAATATCCGTAATCGCTCCCCGCACCCGGCGGCTGGCATTATAGACCACCAGTTCAGGCGCACCTAATTGGTCCGCGACATCGGCAAAAAGTTTGGCTACCTGGCCTGGGTCGGAGGCGTCACAGGCGTACGCACGGCCATCAACTAAGGCCGTCAAATCGTCCAATTTTGGAATGTCACGGGCCGCCAAGGCAATTTTCATCCCGTCGGCCGAAAACCGCCGGGCTAAAGATGCACTAAGCCCGGATCCTGCGCCAACGATTAAAGCGACTTTGCTGCTCCCCATCTCCCTACCCTTTTCTTTTGTTCCTTAACGACAAATCTGCTTTTTTGAAACCAAACTTATTTCATATAAATCAATAATATATAAGGCGCCATCCCAAAGAACTGCGGCGTTTGTTAAATTGAGGTGCAATCGGCCATGGAAAATGTTAGAATCATTCTCATATTGGTATTGCACCTGTTTACGGGACAGTAACTTTAATCCGATAGAATATCGGGAAATGATAGTGTTAGATGGCATGGCTTGGATGAATTGGATCCTTAGCCGGGCCATAGTTGAGGACTAGAATGGTCGCAAGTATCAATGACATCATTAACATTCGGCTAAATTCCAACAATTTTGCTGGCATGGGTTCGCTCGTGACGATTTCCGAGCGGCTTGTTGAACGTGTGCAGAAGGAACGTCCTGAACAAGCGGTTGATTTCTCCGACCGCCGGTACTACCGGGCGCGCCGGGAAGTGGTAAAGCTTTCCGCATTCAAAGAAAAAGTCGCCAATACCATCGCCGTGACCGTCAAGGCCAAAAGCGCCGCCGAGTTCGTAGAAAAATATCTTGACGATATAAAAACTGACTTGGAATTACTGCTCGGTTCCACCGATGGTGATGCCCGGGCGTCGACGGCAACGGAGTTCGACAAATATTTGGGCAAGATCAATTCAAAAGTTGACGGTGCCAATCGGGTGATCGATTACAAAAACGTCAATTTGATCGGTAATACTTCGGGACCCGATTGGGAAACCGATACTGTCACCGCCAAAATTAAAGAAGGCGGCGCCTATACATCAATCGAAGGCAGCTATCTGGGAACGCGCTTTCAAGTTCACGATGCCGATGGTAATTATTGGCAATTGCATGAAGGTGACAACGTCTATCGCCAATACAGTTCAAACGGAACAGGTGAATCGACCGGATTGGAATATTCCACCGATAACATGACGGCCTCAAGTTTTGATTCTTCCGATGACAGCGTTACGTTGAGCAACGGCACCGATACCATATCCGGAACGATCCAACGGGGTGGATTGGGACTTCTGAACGCCGAATACTATAACAATTTTGCCGATGATACGTCCGTACAGGAAGCCATCGGCGATATTGAGGCGGCAATTAAATATTTTGACAGCACGGCCAGTCTGATTACCGCCAAAACGACACTGCTTGAAAGCAATTACAGTCTAATCAATAAAAAGATTGCCAATGCGGAGGAAGATTCGGCCGATATCGTCAACGAACAAATTACGGAAAACGCCGCCAAAACGCGCGCTGCGAACCTGAAGGTGACGCTTGCCATCAATAATATCAACATGGTCTCCAATGCCAACCGCGGCTTGATCGAGAATATGATGATTTTGGCATCGCCCCTACCCAGAGCACCTGGGGTATTCGGTATAATGGGACTTTAGTCTAAGTTTCTTCGCCCTTGAGCCGTTTTATCAACTCTTTCATGTGAATTCAGGCGCTGATCATCTTGATTCGTCCGCGCGACCCCGACCGGAGCCATTCCAGCGGTCAACAGGGTGATGATCAAAACCCAGCGCATTCCTAAAAAGTAAGGCCAATTCTATAAGGAACCCACACTTGCTCAAGCAATCGTTACTGGAAAAAACAGAGAAGCAGCCGGTCAATACGGTCGGGGACCACCGGTCGCCCAATCGAGCAGTTCGACAGTATGAACGACCGGGAGCGCGGCTTTCGTAGCAAGTTGGGTGAGACAACCGATATTTCCGGTGGCGATTACCTGGGCGCCAAGTTTAGAAATTTCCGCCAGCCGCTGATCCTTTAGCCAGATGGCGATATCCGGCTGCAGCAGGTTGTAACTGCCGGCGGACCCGCAGCAGTAATGCTTCCCGGGAATTTCCTGCACTTCATAACCGGCTTCCACCAGAAGATTTCGAGGTTGCTCGAAAATCCCCTGCCCATGGAGAAGCGAGCAGGCATCGTGATAAATAACCGCCGACAACTTCGCTGATACGTTGTCTTCCAGTTCCAAATCGGCAATCACTTCGCTGACATCTTTCGTAAGCGCCGAAACTTTTTCAGCTTTTTTCCGCCAGATTATATCGCGTCGCAACATGAAGCCGTAATCCTTGACTTCCGTTCCGCAGCCAGAGGCGTTGATAACTATCGCATCCAATCCATCGCCTTCGGTTTCGTCTATCCAGGCAGCGATATTCCTGCGGGCAAAGTCCAGCGCGTCATCGTTCTTGCCCAAATGGTGCACCAGCGCCCCGCAGCACCCGCTACCTGCCGGCACGACGACTTCTGCTCCGAGACGGGTAAGCAGTCTGATCGTTGCCTCATTGATGGACGGGCGCAGGACTTGCTGGACGCAACCGGTCATAAGGGCGACACGCATTTTTTTCTCACCCGTAGCCCTATAAACAGCCGACCGAACTGGCATCTGTGCCTTAGGCAAGTTCGCAGGGGCCAACTCGATCATGCCTTCCAATTTCCGGCCCATTAACGACCGAAAAGGCCGCACCAGACGGGAGAGACCAATAACAAAACGAAAACGGTCTGGATGCGGCAAGACGTAGCCCAGGAACCACCTTATCAGCCGATCAAAAAGCGGGCGTTCAAAAGTATCTTCGATATGGGCACGGGCCTGATCGACATAGTGTTGATAATGCACCCCGGAGGGACAAGCCGACATGCAGGCGAGGCAGGACAGGCATTTATCAATATGGCTGACAATTGCCGGATTCGGCGAACCGTCCATTTCCAGCATATCCTTTATAAGATAGATGCGCCCTCGGGGACTGTCTCTCTCATCGCCCAGAATTGAATAGGTCGGGCAGGCGGACAGGCAAAATCCGCAATGTACGCATTTGCGCAAATTCTCTTCCATATCCTTGATCAAAGGATTGGCCCGTTGATCCTCGGTGAAGGTCGTTTTCATCTACACCGCCTCATACATGCGCCCCGGATTGAGCACACCTTTAGGATCAAAATTTTCCTTTAGACGCTTGGTCAAACCGGCAACATGTTCAGGTTGAGGATGAAAGACGGGAACGGAAGCCCTGATCTCTGACGATGCCCGCATGAGGGTGGCGTGGCCGCCGGGTTCATCAACAATTTTCCTAAGACCGAGGGCGCTTTCCGCCGTAACATCTTCTTGGGCAAGCCATATCAGACCGCCACCCCAATCGAAATAGGTTTGGCCGGATTCAGTCGCCACTATCTGATCGGCAACACCGGCACCGTAAGCAGGCGGCACTGACAATCGCCAAATACATTTTTCATGATCGTCAAAAAATGTCGATACGTCTCGAATCTCCTGCCAAAGCGTCCTGGAGTTATGGCCATGCAATTCTTCCGTCTCGCCAAATCTTGCCAACGCCTCCCGGAGTGCCCGGCACCGCGCCTCTACCGAAGGAGCCGGCCCCTGAATTCTAATGGCTGTCACGGCGGCTGCCGCTCCGGCCACATAAGAGACCGAAGATTTGGCCGATAATGCCGCCGGCAGGTGGGCAGCGCCGTCGACTGCATAGGGGCTTTGCAATGCCCTGGCCATGGCTTGGCCACCCGCTTCATTGGACAGGGCGTAAATCAGAATCGTTCTGGCCTTGTCCGGCTTGGGCATCACCTTAACGGTCACCGTTGTCATCACGGCAAGCGTCCCAAAGGAACCCGCCATCAATTTCGAAAGATCAAAACCGGTGACATTTTTGACCACGCGGCCACCGGATTTAAAAATCTCGCCCCGGCCACTCACGGCTTCAAATCCCAGTATATGATCGCGGGCGGCGCCGGCGTAAATACGCCGCGGCCCCGAATGGTTGCAGGCAATCACACCACCCAATGTGCCCGAACCACCTTCTTCACCGTATAGTCCCGTCAGATCGGGTGGTTCAAACGCCAGTAACTGGCTATTTTCGTCTAGCATTCGGATAATCTCTTCGATGGGCGTTGCGGCGGCAGCGCTGAGAACTAGTTCCGCCGGCTCATAAAGGCTTACCCCTGTTAATCCAGATAAATCGAGCTGAAAATCGCTATTTACCGCCCGTCCCCATTGCCATTTGGAACCGGAGCCGGTGACCTCCAAAGGACATTCGCCAGCGACCGCTTCTTGCACAATGGCCAGGAGATCGTCCTGGTTTTGCGGCGTTAGGATTTCCGGCATTTCCTAAAATCTCGGGATGTCGGGAAAACGGGTCTGTCCGTCATGAACGTGAATCCGACCGAGTTCAGCGCACCGGTGCAAGGTGGGAAATACCTTACCCGGATTGAGCAATGAATCCGGGTCGAAGGCACATTTGACCCTTTGTTGCTGCTTCATATCCGTTTCGGTGAACATCGTTCCCATGAGATCCCGTTTTTCGACGCCAACCCCGTGCTCTCCGGTTAACACACCACCCACTTCAACGCAGAGCTTCAAAATTTCAGCGCCGAACTCCTCAACTTTCTCGAGCTCGCCGGGGATGTTGGCGTCATATAAAATCAAGGGATGTAAATTACCGTCACCGGCGTGGAACACATTGGCCACCCGAAGTCCGTAATGTTCAGACATTTCCGATGTGCGGCGCAGCACTTCGGGTAGTCGGGCACGCGGTATAGTGCCGTCCATACAGTAATAGTCGGGCGATATCCTGCCGACAGCGGGGAAGGCGGCTTTGCGGCCCGCCCAGAATTTTATTCTTTCGGATTCGCTTTCACTGACCTTGAAATAGTCCGCCCCGCATTTTTTGGCAATTTCCTGCACCCGCTCGATAAGATAGTCGACCTCTTCTTCGGGACCATCCAGTTCAACGATCAGCAGAGCTTCGGCATTCATGGGATAGCCGACATGAACGAATTCTTCCGTCGCATGAATGGCCGGCTTGTCCATCATTTCCATGCCCCCCGGTATAATACCGGCGCCAATGATATCGGCCACGCAATCGCTAGCGGCTTCTATGCAATCAAAACCGATCAGCATGGTTCGTGCCGAAGGCGGTTTTCGCAGGATTCGGACAGTGACTTCGGTGACGATGCCCAGTAGCCCCTCAGAGCCTGTTATAACCCCCAACAGATCATAGCCGTCCGAATCCAGGTGTTTGCCACCAAAACGCACAACCTCACCATTGATTAGGACCATTTCGACACCCAGCACATTGTTGGTGGTCAGACCGTACTTCAGGCAATGAACGCCGCCGGAATTTTCTGCAATATTACCACCGATTGAGCAGGCAATCTGGCTGGAAGGATCTGGCGCATAATAGAAATTGTGATTGTGAACGGCATCGCTGATAGAAAGATTGGTGACGCCCGGCTCCGTGACAACGCATCTGTTTTCGTAATCAATATCAAGAATTTTATTGAATTTGCCAAGCCCAACCATGACTGCATCGGCCAATGGCAGGGCACCTCCCGAAAGCGATGTGCCGGCGCCCCGCGCCACGACTTTGACACTCTCTTCGTTACAGTACTTCAGGATTTTCGATACTTGGTCCGTGGTTTCCGGTAATACAACCACCAAAGGAATCTGCCGGTAGGCGGAAAGACCGTCACATTCATAGGCTCTCAACGAATCTTTATCGACGATAACACCACCACCGAACGGTCCCGGCGGTACAATTTTGCGAAGGGCGGCAATGATCTCTTCCCGCCGGCCGACAATGCCGGTATCCGGTTCCGGCATTTTCATGCAACATCCCCTTTTCCATCGCAAGAAATTTAAGGCAAAGCCACAGTAATAAAAGTTAGCGGAATGCGAAAGGAAAACCGTGCTAAAATAGTTTTTAGTGCGGTTACTATAAATTCAATTTTCTTCGCCGCCTGATCAGACGGCGTTATTGAAAAGGAAATTATCCCTGACGGGCTTTAAAGCGAGGGTTCCGCTTATTGATGACATAAAGGCGGCCACGCCGACGGACGACCCGGCAGTTTTTATCTCTGCGCTTCGCGGACTTGAGCGAATTCCGGACTTTCATTGTGCTGTCCTCAAAAAACCATTCGCCACCCGGATTGGCGGCATAAGTTGCGGGAAAATAAGGGTCTAGACGGCATCTGTCAACGCCAATATCGGAAAAATATATACTGGACCCAGCCGGATTAGTTCTAATCTAAAAAGTCGGTTCCGGTTAAAATTTACCGCTATTCATCGTTAATAGCATGATAGCGGGAAACCTTTAATCCACCACTGTCCAAGGCGCTGATACGATATATCCAAGATTCACATTCTTTGATCAAAGCCACGGCGAAGTCAGGGACCAATTCCAGCAACAAGCTGAGCCAGCCGGTAAATACCACGCTTCGATACTTTTTGGTGTAGTCCTCAGCGACGCGGACATCAAAATTCAATTCATTGAGGGTACCGTAAATCCGCACGTCAGCACATTGGGAATGCCCCACGGACAACGAATGAAAAAGCTACCTAAACTGACCTCGACCAAGGAGCGAGAACTGTCAGCCGATTACCTTATCTGTACAACTCTTAATTCACCAGGAATCACTTTTTACGCTTCGGTTTTGCTGCAGCCTTTGCTTTGGTTTGGCGAGGTGCAGTTGTTTTGGCTTTTGTTTTTTGCGCATCCTGCTTGTCATCCTTGCTGCCGCCATCTGCATTAAACTGGATTTGTTCGCCAATATTACGCGCAGCGTTGGCGATACCTTGAATCATGGGTCCCAATTGGTTAGCGGGTACCAACAGACGCACTACCGGCCGGCTATTGTTGCCATCCTCATTTTCACCAAGCGTGATTCTGAACACTCCATTAGCGTGAGAGACATTAGAAATCCGCTCCGCGAAAATCTCCTCAATTTGATTGTCAGACATAACTACCTCCCAAAAAATTTAAATTTCTGCATTCATAAAGATCAAAGTTAAAATCCAAGTTAGTAAAAAATCAAACAGTTATCCAACCGAAAAATCATTTTCATCAAGGCCAGAGCCATCAAAACCTGATAATTCGATCTCGGCATCAACCACTGCATCAGCGTCTGCATCGATTTGAAGCAATCTACTCCCTGCATTTTGCGCAACGCGCACCTGAGACGTCTCGCCCAAAATAAAGGCATCTGTGCCGATGAATGAAAAGAATGAAGTATCTTCCCCGAAAAGCCCTGTTAAATCAATTTTGTCCACGCTAGTAGTGTCAGTACCCGCGTCAAAATCAAATATGATATCCCGATTTCCGTCGCCAACACCAATCTCGGCCGCTGAAGCAAACTTGAACACATCGGAGCCGGAACCACCATACAATTTGTCGGCACCCATGGCACCATAAAGCAGATCGTCTCCCGCCGAGCCATTGATAATATTGGCCATGGCATCCCCGCTCAGCTGATCCGCCTGATTCGAGCCATATACGCCCTCGACGTTGACAAGTGTAGATGTATCCGCTCCAACACCAAAGATATTGGCATTCATATCCAGGACAATCCCCGTACCGGATACGAACTCAAAGCTTACGAGGTCGTTACCGTCCCCACCATCAATTGTGTCTGACCCAAAATCGTACAGAACGACGTCATCACCTTCACCGCCACTGATGATGTCGTTTCCTATTCCACCTTTGAGGATATCATCACCGACGCCGCCGTAGAGGGTGTCGTC
>MDTC01069569.1_pt1 | contig 12221 bp, 8 predicted proteins | sample 811181 | NCBI WGS metagenome assembly MDTC01 (sample SAMN05326644, study PRJNA326480) | marine metagenome | isolation source: seawater | place: Pacific Ocean: North | collected 2011
CTGACGACCCTGATCCCCTTTGGGAATTACGCTCTTGAAGGCGACGAGACCCTGGTGGAGGCGGTGCGCCGCACCCAGGAAGAAGTCACAGCATCGGCCGTGGTGGATTTCGCGTTCCACTTCATATTGCAGAACCGACCCAACATCCTGAACACCCTGCCCCAGGCCATGGAGCTGGGCATCAAGTCGTTCAAGATGTTCATGACCTACAAGAAAAGACCGGGCCGTATGTGCGACGACGACTATATCTGCAACGCCATGGACATGGTGGCCAAGGGAAACGGTCTGCTGCAACTCCACTGCGAGAGCGGCAACATCATCGAGTACCTGGAGAACAAGCTAATCGCAGATGGCCACACCCACCCCGAAGATTTCCCTACCGCCTGCCCCGATTGGGCGGAAGAAGAGGCGATCAACCGGGCCATCAAGATGGGAGCTGCTACCGATTGCCCGACCTACGTGGTCCACCTGAGCACCCAGCTTGGCTTGGAACGGATCAAGCAAGCCCAGGCTCAGGGTCAGAAGATCTGGACCGAGACCTGCCCCCAGTATCTGCTTCTGTCCGATGCTGAAATGGCCAAGTTCGGCCCCATGGCCAAGATTGGCCCGCCCTTACGGCCCGAGGATGGGCCAGACCAAGACGCGCTGTGGGATGGCCTGAGACAGGGGCAAATCTCACTGGTCGGCAGCGACCATTCACCCCATCCTGAAGAACTCAAGAAACCCGGCTGGGACAACATCTTTGTGACCCCAGACGGTGCATCGGTGCCATTCGGTTCCCCGGGAATCGAGACCGTAGCCCCGTTGATGTACAGCGAGGGTGTAGTCAAGCGGGGATTCCCCATCTGGTGGCTGGCCCGAGTAATGTCCGAGAACCCTGCCCGAATCTTTGGTCTGTATCCCAGGAAAGGAATAATCCAGGCCGGCTCAGACGCTGACCTGCTGATCCTTGACCCTGGAGTGGACCGGGTGGTGACGGCTGGGGATCACCTCAGTACCGCTGGTTACAGTCTATTTGAGGGCTGGAAGGTCACCGGCAGGCCCTGGATGACCCTGCTAAGGGGCCAGGTGCTGTTGAAAGACGGTCAGTTGGAGCAAAAACCCGGATACGGTAAATTCCTAACCAGCGAAAGCCCCACCACACCCCTGGGCGGGCCCGTGGATTAGTCAATCCCAATTCCGCAGGTACCAATACCGTAGGTGCGGGTTTCCAACCCGCCCTGTTTCATCACCAACCATGGTTCAGAAATGGAGACATGATTGCACAAGATGGTGGCATGGATGTGATTCAGACAAGCAGGGCAGGTTAGAAACCTGCCCCTACGCGAGAGGGTTCAACCACAAAAAAGGGCGCCGCTAATCAGCCGCGCCCTTTTTTGTGGTCGCTCGTTCAAAGCCTGTTCTTAGGCTACCGGAGCTCCTTGGAACTCAGGCATGACCTCTTTGGCGAACATCTCAATGGACCGCAGGACCTTCTCGTGGGGTAGGCCTGGGAACCCGAAGTTGCCGAACACGTGGTTGATACCGGCAGCCTGGGTCGCCTTGAGTCGCTCGATGACCACCTCTGGCGTTCCCACCAGCGGCGGCAGTCCAGCGTGGCCCGGGTCGTCACGGCGGTCCCTGTCGCTCTGCCGGCCGGCCCAGTGCTCATAGCCTGGAGGGACGTTTCCGTCCCGGTCAGTCGGCATTCCGATGGAGCCGTTGGTTCCCTCGGAATTGAGGATGCGGGATGAGAAGTTCTGCAATTCCGCTGCATCGCGCTCTGCTTCTTCCTGGGAGGGCGCAACGTAGATGCCCTTGGACATGGGCGGGTCCAGATGTGCGTGGGGGTTGCCATACTCGTCCATCTTATCGCGCCAGGCTTTGATCACCTGAGGGGCCTGGCCAAGGATGTCGGTGGGGCCACCGGCAATCACCTGGATGTTGTTCTTGGCGGCAAAGTCGATGCTGGCTGGGGATGTGCTCACAGCCTGGAACAGCGGCGGGATGGGCTGCTGCAAAGGCCTGGGCAATACCCAGAGGTCTTCGACGTCGGTGAACTTGCCTTTATAGGTGAGGGTCTCTTCGGTCCAGGCCTTCTTCATGACATCCACAGCCTCGTAGAACCGCTCACGGCTGGTGTTGATGTCGATGCCCAGGCCGTCAAATTCTTGACGCTGGTAACCGGAACCGATGCCGAGATTGAGGCGTCCACCGCTGATCACATCAAGCATCGCAGCTTCTTCGGCGATCAGGATCGGGTTGTGCAGCGGCAGCACGATCACGGCGGTGCCGATACGGACGTTCTTGGTGCGACCGGCGACCATGCCGGCGAAAGACCAGATACCCGACAAGAGCCCGTGTCGGGAGAAACGGTGCTCACCCAGCCAGACTTCGTCGATGCCCAGTTGGTCGGCCAGCTCGATTTGTTCCATGCTCTCGTCAAGAGATTGCTGCTGTCCCTTGCTCTCGTGCCAGGGAACAATGGTGAAGATTCCAAACTTCATCGGTGGATCTCCTTTTTAGGCAATGATTTATTGGGTTGAATCAAGTGGCAGGGCTCGATTCGTTGGGGCAAGGATACACCGGGACAGGCACGGGTACAAGAAAGGGGCTGTGGCTGGTGAATAGAAGGTGGGCTGAGGAGGGAAGGGACCTAGTCGGCGGCTAGCTCAACGTCACCGCGCATCGGCACCTCGGCATCACGAGACCATCCCATCAGCCCGACCACGAAGTGGAACATGGCATAGGTCTCCAGACCAAAGGGCAGGTAGCCACCGTAGCCCAATAGGGGCATGTGGAAGATTCGGGCGAAATCAAAGAAGCCGATATTGTATTCCCAACTGACCGTAGCCTGGTAGTTCCACATCTCCCAAAAGAACCCGCAGACCAGTGCGCCAAGGGCAAAGGCGACGACCAACTGCCAATCGCCATGTCTCACCTTGGCTGTGATGCTGGGCCTTCCAGTAAGGAAGTTGATGGGGTCAAAAATGAAGAACAAGCTGAGCCACGTTACCGGGAACAGGTATTTTGGCCAGAGGAGCAGGGCGGCCAGCGACAACACACCCAATATCCCGATAATCGCGACATGTTGGCGGTCCAAAACCAAAGACGGCAGGCGGGAAAAACGCTTGATGAAACTGAACGATCCGACCAGTTCTGAAACTTCAAACACCGCAGGTATCACCACCGAGAATGCCAGGGAAGTCTGGATCAAAGAGAAGAGACTGGTTTCTGGATTAGATCCGATATAGACCCAGTTTTGCGTTACCTGATTGATCGCTTCGAACATCCACCAATACGGGACGGCAAGGATGAACATCGCAGCCATGATCTTGGGGCTGCGAACGATGAGCGAAGTTCCGGTCCGTCGGAGAACCAGACCGTCTACGGACAGGATGAATCCCAGCCACAGAGGGAAGAAAGTGAATTGAAGACCCGTGCCGCTCTCTGCCCAAGAGATGGGCCAGGCGATGCATATCAGCAACAGACCCAACAACCCACGGTAGGGAAGTAGGTAGCGTTTCAGCGGCTTTTCCCTGAGGGGGATTCTCCGCACGGGCAATCGGTCGTCACTGATGACGACCAAGCCCTGTAACGACGCTTTTACATCAAAGTTATTCAGCACAGAACAAATCTCTCACAATGTCTAAAAAAGGGCAATCCGCTGCCAGAAGAGATATTTATAGATTCTCTAGATGTTGGGTCTGCGGAGATGCCATTCGGTAGCCTGTTCGTAAGCGTGGCCGACACGTAAGACCGTGCTTTCGTCCAAGGGTCTTCCGGCCAATTGCAGACCGATGGGCAGGCCGGTCTCGGTGAATCCGCAAGGAACGCTCATTGCCGGAACATTCGCCAGGCTGAAGGCGGTGGCCAGCAGCCATGGTGTACGACTGACCTTGTCCTTGCCGTCGATAATTGGGTCTGACTCAAGTAACTGGGCGGCAACGCCGTTGCTTGGTGTGAGCAAGATGTCGACCCGGTCCAATGCCTCCAGCACCTGGCTGCGGAGCATCGACCGCAGGCGGAGGGCCTTATATAAGACTTTTGCGGGCATGATCGAGCCCACCAGGTACCCGATGCGGTTGTCGTGGGCGATTGCTTCTGGGCGGTCGCGGAGCAGTTCCTGGTAGGTGGTTGGAGCTTCGATGCGTATGGCCCCGTTTATCGCTCCTGCGCTGGCGGCCAATGGAATCGAAAGTTCCTCCACATCAGCCCCCATGCTCCGCAAAGTGTCCACTGATTCTAGAACCGACTGACGTATCTCGTCTTCGACCACGTTGCTGTAGAGCATCTCTTTGACTATGCCTATGCGCAGACCTTTGACATCCCCGGTCAAAGCGGCCAGGTAATCAGGCACAGGTTCAGTGCTGGTTCTCTTGTCATTTGGGTCGTGGCCTGCGACGGCTCCAAGGGTCATTGCGCAGTCGGCCACCGTCCGTGCCAGAGGACCCACGGTGTCCATGGACCGGACGCCGGGCATCACTCCGTAGCGGCTGACTCGGCCCCAGGTGGGGCGAATGCCCGCCAGGCCGCACCAGGCCGCCGGTAGGCGTACTGAACCGCCGGTGTCCTCTCCGAGTGCGGAAGCGCAGAGAAAGGCCGCTGTGGCCGCTCCTGAGCCGCTGCTGGAGCCGCCGGTTGACCGTTCCAAGTCCCAGGGGTTCCGCGGCGGGTCAAACTGATGAGACAGAGCCGTGGTCGCAAACTCGGTCATGTTCAGCTTGCCCAAAAGCACTGCCCCGGCCGCTTTCAGGTTCTTGATGACCGTTGCGTCTTCGGTTGGGACATTATCGCCGAAGACTGGAGACCCGCCGGTGGTCAGGATTCCCTCAGTCTGTATCTGATCCTTTACCGCCACCGGCACACCGTGCATCGGCCCCCGGTAATCGCCCCTGACTATCTCTTGCTCGGCAATCTTGGCCGCTTCCAGAGCTTTGTCTGCTGTTACCGTGACGTAGGCATGGATTTTGACGTCCAACAACGCGATACGCTCAAGATAGGCCGCGGTTGCCTCCACCGGGGAGACCTCCCTGCTGGCCAAAAGTGCGGATAACTCTGAGATGTTCAAAAAGGGTAGGTCGGATGTGTTCATACATTCTCATCAACATGACTGGATAGTTGCCGGGATTTTCCCTTGGGTGCGCACGGTATAATACCCCATCCTGACGCTCGCGATTGCCCTCGCGATTGCCTAAATAGGGGAAGAGATAATGCCAGACGCCACAGTGAAATTCGAAGGCGCCCGATACATCATCACCATGGACCCCCAGCGCCGGATCATAGCCAACGGATCGGTGGTCGTCCAGGGTCAACGAATCCTCCAGGTTGGCAAGGTCGAGGAACTGGCCCAAGTCCAGGCGGACCGGGTTATAGATGCCACGGATATGGTCATCACTCCGGGGTTCTGCAACGGGCACATGCACATCAGCTACGCCCACGCCACCAGGGGCATATTCCCCGACGATTTGGGCTCGGCCTATCTCCCCAACGTGTTCAAGCTTCAGGCGATCATGACTGAGGAAGAGGAATACCACACCAGCCTTCTGGCCATCACCGAGCTTCTAAAGTACGGGACCACGACCTTCATGGACCCGGGCAGCACCAAGTACATCGACCGCTGCCTGGACGCCTATCGTCAGACCGGTTGCCGGATAATCACCGGCATCCACGTGACCGACAAACCAAATCCGCTGGGACTCCCTGTCTCCACCACCGCTGACGCTGTTGAGATGGTTGAGCAGAGAATCAAGGAGTTCGACGGCCAGCTCAACGGTCGAGTCAGCGCTTGGGCTATGCCCTTCGCCCCCAACATGTGCACCGATGAACTGCTTCAAGGCTGCAAGCGTTTAGCCGACCATCACGGCACGAGCATGACGCTGCATTACAACAACGGCCAAAACTACGTTGAGACCAGCGTCAAAGAAACGGGCATGCGGCCTTCCCAATACCTGGAGAAGATCGGCGTCCTAGGTGAAAACGTAACTCTGGCCCATATGCTGGGGCAGGATGAGAGCGAGGTTGAAGTTCTCGGCCGCACCGGCACACGGGCCGTGGTTGTGCCCACGGCGGCGGTCAAGGGCGGCGCAGGCATGACCCACATCGGACTGCTGCCGGAGATGCTGGACGCTGGCATGGCCGTGGGGCTGGGAACAGATGCAGGAAACAATTCCAACCTGCTGGAGACCAATCGCTCCATGTACCTGATTGCAGTGCTGTACAAAGACGCCCGCCAGGACTCCAAGACCATCCCCGCCGAGACCGCCCTGGAGATGGCGACCATCCAGGGGGCAGAGGCTCTGGGCCTGGCTGATGAGGTGGGTTCGTTAGAAGTGGGTAAGAAGGCCGACCTGGTCTTATATGACACTCGGAGCGCCGAATGGCAGACCCTGTTTAATCCGGTGAACAATCTGGTCTACAATGCCGACGGCAGAAGCGTCCACACCGTGATGGTGGACGGACAGATAGTTGTGGAAGACCACAAACCGTTGTTCGTCAATGAATGGGAACTGATCCAGAAGGTCCAGGGCATTGGCGAGGATATGCTGGCCCGGATCGGCCTGTCGTTCCCGCCCAGATGGCCGATAGTCTAATCACTGATTCAAGGGGGTAAACCCATGTCGCAATTGATCTTTATCCACGGACCGGGAGCGGGCAGCTGCTCCGCGGGTTTCAAATACCAGAAAGAACACTTCCCAGATTGCCACACCCCTGACCTGCCGGGTCACCCGGATGGCGACTCCCTGGAAACGGTGGAAGAATACACCAAGTGGCTCCACGACTGGCTGCACCGACAGGGGCACACCTCGGATTTGGTCCTTTCCGGGTTTACCTTGGGAGCTTGTGTCGCGTTGCAGTACGCGCTGGACTATCCCAGTGAAGTGGCTGGCTTGCTGCTGATGACCATCGCTATGCGGCCCAAGGTTCGCGCCCCTGGTAGCTTGGAGTTCCGGCTGAACGCAGCCAAGGATGAGAAGGTGCATGAGGAGTGGTTGGACGCCATGCGCCACTCCATGATGTTCATCGAAGAAGGCCTTCGGGAGCAACTCATCGAGTGCCACCGGACGGTCGGCCCCATATCCCAATACAACGACCTGGTGACCATCGACAATTTTGACGTGCGGGACCGCATCTCAGAGTTGAAGGCGCCGCTGGTCTTGGTTCGCGGGGTGGATGACCCGGGCAAACCTGCCGAATACGAACTGGAGATTCACGAGGCCGTCCCTGGCTCCAAGTACATCAAACTGGATCAGGCCGGTCACTTCCCCATGGCAGAACGCCCGGCTGACATCAACCGGGCCATCGAAGAATTGATGGCGTAAGACGACGGACTATTTCACAAAGGAAAACCATGACCAACAAGATAGGGTTCATCGGCCTGGGGCGGATGGGACTGCCCATGAGTTACAACCTGCTGAAGGCGGGCTTAGACCTGACGGTTCACAATCGTAGCCAACCCAAGGTGCAGGAGATTGCCGCCGCCGGAGCTGCCGCGGCAACATCCACCGCCGAGATCACCCAGCAGTGTGACGTCATCTTGGCCTGTCTACCGGACATCGCCACATCAGAGGAGATACTCCTGGGCCTTGATGGAGTCATCGCAAATACCAGGCCTGGCCAGATAATCGTTGACCACAGCACCGTGGGTATCAGCACGTCCAAGGCCTGCGCCGAAGCTGCCGAGGCCGAGGGTGCATTGTTCCTGGATGCCCCGATCAGTGGAGGAACAGAGCGCGCCGAAAACGGGACCCTGGTGATCATGGCCGGGGGCCCAAAGACGGCGTTCGACGCTGTTGCATCTGCCTTCGACGCCATGGGTCAAACTGTCAGACATACCGGGCCCACTGGAACTGGCACCACCGTCAAGCTGGTGAACCAACTGCTGGTGGGAGTGCACACCCTGGCCGCCGCTGAAGCCATGCTCATGGGGGCCAAGTCTGGAGCGGACCCAGCCCTGGTCTATGAGTTGGTCAGTTCCGGATGGGGGCAGAGTTTCATGCTGGACAGGAATTCTTCGGTGATGCTGGACCAGACCTATGAGGACGCCCGTGCTCCGGTGCGGACCATCCTCAAGGACTTGGGGCTGATACAAGAGTTGGCCCGCAGCATCGACACTCCGACTCCCGCTGGAGATGTCGCCTACAAGCTCTTCACCCAGGCTGCAGAAGCTGGGTTCGGCGACCTGGATATGCCTGGTGTGCTGCGCTTACTGGAGAAAGAAGCCGGAGTGGAAGTGAAACGGAAGTCTTAATCCCAAGGCTTCTAGTCCGTAGCACTAGCGTAAAGAATCGAAGACCTCGGCCATTCGGCGCACCCGTTCGGGGTCCACTTTGTTGTTGACGTCGCCGTCCTCTTTCAGGCTGGTGCCGATGATTGCGCCGTCAGAGTGTTCCATTACGCGCCGGACGTTTTCCTCGGTGATACCGCTTCCCACCAGAACCAGGCCATCGGGAACTGCTTGCCGCACCACTGAAACATCTGAACTGGCCGTTTCCAGCCCCGTAGCTGCTCCGGACACGATCAAGCCGTCGGCCAGGCCCCTTTGAGAAGTCTCCCTGGCCATCTGGCCGAGGTCAACGGAACCCAACGGCACCGCATGTTTCACCAGGACATCGGCCAGGACTTTGACGTCGGCCCCCAGGTCCTTGCGGTGGCGCATGGTCTGGTAGGCTTCGCCTTCGATCAGACCTTCTTCCGCCGCCATCACACCGTAGTGGACGTTCACCCTGATGAACTTGGCGCCGGTCACTGCAGCGACCCCCAGAGCGGAGATGGCATCATTGCGCAGCATATTGATTCCCACTGGAACGTTGACCAATGCTTTCACCCGTTCTACGGCAAGGGTCATGCCAGCCACGGTCTCGGGGTCGAGGCGTCCGGTGCGGAATGGAACGTCGCCAAAATTCTCCACGATGATTCCATTCACACCGCCCTGTTCCAGTATGTTGGCTTCTTCTTTGGCTCGGTCGATCACCGCCCGCATGCAGCCGCCCCAGCGGGGTGAGCCGGGCAGAGACAGCAGATGCACCACACCGATAAAAGCCTTGGAAGTGCCAAAAAGATCACGGCTCATCGTTTAACTATTCGACTCCAGATTTTGGGTAAAAGTACACCAGATTTATCTGCAAACATCTTGGCATGCTGAATCGGATAGCGAAAGGGCTCAGATTGTCATAACGATGATACAATGTGGGTCGATATTTGGGTGAGTGGTGTAGTTGTATGCCCCAGGATTTTATCCACGTCAAAGGCGCCCGCGAGCACAACCTCAAGAATGTAGAGATCACCATACCGCGTGACAAGCTGGTGGTGATCACCGGAGTATCCGGTTCCGGCAAGAGTTCCCTGGCTTTCGACACGATCTACGCAGAAGGCCAACGCCGCTATGTAGAGTCGCTTTCCGCCTATGCCCGTCAGTTTTTGGGCCGGATGGACAAGCCCGATGTCGATTACATCGAGGGTCTCTCGCCAGCCATCTCCATCGACCAGAAAGGTGTCTCCCACAACCCCCGTTCCACGGTGGGCACAGTGACGGAGATCTACGACTACCTGCGTTTGCTCTTTGCCAGAGTGGGTCTGCCCCACTGCCCCAAGTGTGGGCGTCCGGTGGAAAGGCAGACCATAACTCAGATCGTCGACGCCATCATGAACCTGGAAGAAGGTAGCCGGATCACGTTGATGGCACCCAAGATCCGACGGAAGAAGGGCGAACACAAAGACGTATTCGAGACCGCCCGCCAAGCCGGGTTTGTCCGCGTCCGAGTCAACGGCGAGATACTCATGCTCGACGAGATGGGAGACCTGGAACTGGACCGGAAGAAGTGGCACTACATCGAGTTGGTAGTTGACCGTTTGATCGTCCGGCCAGACACGGAACTTAGCCGCGTCGCCGAGTCCGTGGAGACGGCCCTTCGAGAAGGCGAAGGTGTTGTAGAAGCCCACGTAGAAGTCGGCGAGACATTAGTCTTCTCAGAGCAATTTGCCTGCACCAAGTGCAACACCAGCCTGCCGGAGATAGAGCCGCGGACGTTCAGCTTCAACAGCCCCCACGGCGCTTGCAGTGACTGCACCGGACTGGGTTTCAAGTTGACCCTCGACCCAAACCTGATCATCTCTAACAAAGACCTTTCCCTGTCCCAAGGCGCGATCGCGCCTTGGACTCGGGGCGGCCCCTCCAGCAGTTGGTACATCAGCCTGATGGAGTCGGTGGCCAAGGCCAACGGCTTCTCCGCCACCACGCCGATCAAAGAACTGGACCAGAAACACATAGACCTGATTCTGTACGGAAACGACGAGAAGAAGGTCACCGTGCGTCACCGGACCGGCCGCGGTCAGACCTACGAATGGGATACCAACTTTGAAGGTGTGATACCCAACCTGGAACGGCGCTACAAGCGGACCGAGTCCGACTACATGCGCACCCAGATAGAGCGTTATATGTCGGCCCGACCCTGCCCGTCATGCGATGGCAAACGCCTGCGACCGGAGGCCCTTGGAGTGAAGGTCTGCGGTATCAACATCATGGATGTCTGCGCCAAGAACATTGGTCAGGCGTCTGAGTGGATCAGGGAGATCGACCCCGATGCTCCCGGTCCCCACGACAAACAGGTACTGACGGAAAGGGAGAAGACCATCGCTAACCAGGTCTTGAAAGAGATTGAGGGGCGGGTGAACTTCCTGGAAGGTATCGGCCTGGACTACGTGACCATGGATCGCACTGCTCGCACCCTTTCCGGTGGTGAGGCCCAGCGGGTGCGTCTGGCTACTCAGATAGGTTCTGGGCTGACCGGAGTGCTCTACGTTTGCGACGAGCCCACCGTGGGCTTGCATCCCCATGACGACCATCGCCTGATCGACACCCTGCTCCGACTTAAGAGTTTGGGCAATACGGTCGTAGTGGTGGAGCACGACGAGGCCATGATGCGGGCAGCTGATTTCATCGCTGACCTTGGCCCTGGTGCCGGAGAGCACGGTGGACATGTGGTGGCCACCGGAACCGTCGCCGAGATCGAAGCCAACGAAGACTCTCTGACCGGCGCTTATCTCAGTGGCCGCAAAGTCGTGCCGTATCCGGAGAAACGCCGGAAGGGCAACGGGGAAAAGATAACGGTCAAAGGGGCCAAAGAGAACAACCTCAAAAACGTCGACGTGACCTTCCCGTTGGGACGACTCGTCAGCGTCACCGGTGTTTCCGGCTCCGGCAAGAGCAGCCTGGTCTACGAGATTCTCTACAAGAGATTGAACCAGGTGATTAACAAAGGCCGAGACCTGCCCGGACAACACAAAGATGTCATAGGTGTGGAGGGCGTGGACAAGGTCGTTAACATCGACCAGTCGCCCATCGGCCGGACTCCCAGAAGCAACCCGGCCACCTACACCGGGGCCTTCACTCCCATTAGAGACCTCTTCGCCAGCTTGCCTGAAGCCAGAGTGCGTGGTTATGCGCCAGGTCGGTTCTCCTTCAACGTGAAGGGAGGTCGCTGTGAGGCCTGTCAGGGAGAGGGCTACAACCAGATAGAGATGCAGTTCCTGCCTGATGTGACCGTCCCCTGCGAGATTTGCCAGGGTGCCCGTTACAACCGGGAAGCGTTGGAAGTCACCCTTCGGGGCAAGAGCATTGCAGAAGTACTGGATATGACCGTGGCCCAGGCTTTGGAGTTCTTCACCAATTTCCCGCGCATCAAGCCCAAACTTGAGACCATGCGGGATGTGGGTCTGGGCTACATCCGGCTGGGACAACCGGCCACCACCCTTTCCGGTGGGGAAGCCCAGCGGGTCAAGCTGGCTACTGAGTTGTCAAAGCGAGCCACTGGCAAGACCATCTACCTGTTGGATGAGCCAACGACGGGCTTGTCTTTCTCAGACACCGCCGCGCTACTAGGGGTGCTCCACCGGTTGGTGGACAGCGGGAATACGGTCATCCTCATTGAACACAACTTGGACGTGATAAAGAACTCGGACTGGCTGATCGACCTAGGCCCAGGCGCGGGTGACAAGGGCGGGAAACTCATCGCTACCGGGACGCCAGAGCAGTTGGCGGCCAATGAAAAGTCATTTACCGGTAAATACCTGAAAAATTTACTGACAGCGTCGGGCCGTGGGGCCAACTCGGCCAAGACAAAATCCAAACCCAAGAGCGCCGCGCCTAAGGCAGCCAAGAAACCAAGTAAATCCAAGGCCAAAGAACCTGCGGTTGCGGCCGCCGGCGACTAGGCCAACCGCTAGAATCGGAAAACCAGAAG
>MDTC01144444.1_pt1 | contig 12221 bp, 13 predicted proteins | sample 811181 | NCBI WGS metagenome assembly MDTC01 (sample SAMN05326644, study PRJNA326480) | marine metagenome | isolation source: seawater | place: Pacific Ocean: North | collected 2011
CCTTTTTTAATTGCTGAGCTATCCGGTAATCACAACAAATCACTTAAGAAATGTAAAGAGTTAATCAAAATTGCAAAAAAAAATGGGGCTGATGCAGTTAAGATACAAACTTATACTCCAGATACAATTACAATAAATTGTAAAAAAAATGATTTTTTAATTAATCAAGGTATTTGGAAAGGAAATAATTTATATGAACTATACTCCAAAGCTTTCACCCCAATAGAATGGCATAAAGAACTTTTTAATTACGCTAAAAAATTAAATATCCTTTTATTTAGTACGCCTTTTGATCCAATTTTTGTTGACTACTTAGAACAATTTAGTCCCCCAGCTTATAAAATTGCTTCTTTTGAAATTAATGATTTAGATTTAATTAAAAGAATTAGTGAAACAAAAAAACCTATTATAATGTCAGTAGGAATGAGTAATTTAAAAGAAATAGAAAAAAGTTTAAATGTAATTAATAAATATGGTTCAGGAAAATGCTGCATTTTATATTGTGTTAGTGGTTATCCAACTCCAATTAAAGAATTTAATTTAAATTCAATAAATTATCTTAAAGAGAAACTAAATGTTCCAATTGGATTATCTGATCATACACTAGGTAATCATGTTGCTTGTGCAGCCACAGCTATGGGAGTCTCTATAATAGAAAAACATTTAATCAAATCTAGAAAAGATAAAGGTCCCGATAGTCAATTTTCGATGGAACCAGATGAGTTATTAAATTTAAGAAAAGATACAACTTTAATTTGGTCATCTTTAGGTAAAAAAAATCTTTTCATTAAAAAATCAGAAAAATCAAACATTAGATACAGAAGGTCATTATATTTTATTGAAAATATAAAAAAAGGAAGTCTAATAAATAACAAAAATTTAAAGTGTATTCGACCAGGCTATGGTGATAATCCAGAGAATTTAAAAAAATATCTTGGAAAGAGAGCTGTTAAAAACATATCTTTAGGAACAAGAGCGTCTTTAAGGCTTGTTAAATGATTTTAGCTATCATTCAAGCTAGAATGTCCTCAGGTAGATTAAAAAATAAAGTTCTCAAAAAAATTGAAAATAAAGAAATATTAAAAATAATCTATCAAAAAATAGAAAGTATCAAAGAAATTGATAATGTTTTAATCGCAACATCTAATCACAAAAGTGATAATGCAATAGAGTCATTCTGTATTAAAAATAATTTCAGATTATTTAGAGGTTCACTTAATAATGTATTAGATAGATTTTATAAAGCTTCATTAACTTCTATGCCAGACCATATTTTAAGAATTACAGCTGATTGTCCACTTATTGATTCAGAAGTTATAAAAAAAATAATTAAATTACATTTAAAGTATAATAATAATTATACATCCAATACTATAGTTCCTTTTTTTCCTGACGGCATGGATGCAGAAATATTTGATTTTAATTCATTATCAAAAACTTTTAAATTAGCAAAAAAAAAATATGAGAAAGAACATGTAACCCCATATATTTATGAAAACCCAAAATTATTCAAATTAATGAATTTAAAAAATAAAAATAATTACTCTAACTACAGAATTACATTAGATTATAGAGATGATTATACGTTAATTGAAAAAATAATAAAAAAATTAAATAAATTAGGTATTAAAAATAATTTAAAAAATATAATTTATGTAATAGATAAATATAAATTAAACAAAATTAACAATAAGTATATAAGAAACGAATCCTTTATTAATGATAAAAAAAAAGAAAAAAACATTTAAAAAATCTAACTTGCTTTTAAAAAAAGCACTTAAGTATATTCCAGGTGGTACTCAAACATTTAGTAAAAGCTATTTGCAATATCCACAGGGTTTTTCTCCACTTTATTTAAAATATGCAAAAGGATCTAAGGTTATAGATGTTGATAATAATAAATATACCGATTTTGTAAGTTCATTGTTAGCTATAAATATTGGGCATAACGATAAAGATATAAATAGTGCAGTAATATCACAAATTAAAAAAAGTAATATTTATTCATTGCCTAACGAATTAGAAATAAATGTATCAAAAAAAATTGTAGATAATATCAAAAGTGCTGATCAAGTTAGATTTGGTAAAAATGGAGCGGATGCAAATTCAGCTGCTATTAGAATTGCACGTCATCAAACACAAAAAGATATTATACTTTTTTGTGGTTATCATGGATGGCATGATTGGTATATTTCAAAAACCAGCAGGAACTATGGCATACCAAAAAATATTGGGAAATTGACGTACAATTTTATCTATAATGATATTGATAGTTTAAAAAATTGTTTCACTAAGTTTAATAATAATGTTGCTGCTGTGATAATGGAACCAATGAATATAGAATTTCCAAAAAATAACTTTTTAAATAAAGTAAAAGATCTCTGTAAAAAAAATAATTCTCTTTTAATTTTTGATGAAATAATTACTGGTTTTAGATTTTCAGTTGGTGGAGCTCAAGAAATATTTAATATTTCACCTGATTTAACTACTTTTGGAAAAGGTTTATCTAATGGCTTTCCTCTTTCAGCAGTAGTTGGAAAAAAAAAATATATGAAACATTTAGATAATATTTTTTTTAGCACAACTCAGGGAACAGAAACTACTTCATTGGCAGCATCATTAGCTGCAATAGATAAATTTAAAAAAAAAAATATTAGCAAATATTTAAATGAAATTGGGAATTACCTAATAACAAAATTTAACAAAATGTTAGTGAATCTTAAAATAGAAGATCTAGTTACAATTAAAGGTCATCCTAGTTGGACTTTTATTGTTTTCAAAAATATCTATAATATTGATTTAAACATAATTAAAAGTTTTTTTATCGAACAATGTATTGAAAAAAATTTATTATGTTTAGGAACACACAACTTAACATATGCTCATACTTACAAGGATATAGATATATTAATACAAAATTATTATATAATTTTTGAAAAACTAAATACTTTATTATTAAATAAAAAAATTGAAAATCATATTAAGGGTAAAATATTAAAACCTGTATTTAAAGTTAGATGACTATTTTATTATTAGGTGCTTCAGGATCATTAGGCTCAGAAATTTTTAAAGTACTTGAAAAGAATTATAAACATAAAATAATTGCAATTTCAAAAAAAAATTCTGAATACAGTATAGATCTTACTATTGAAAATAATGTTAAATATATAATTAAAAAATTTAAACCAAAGATAGTTATAAATTGTATTGGATTAACAAATCTTAAGTATTGTGAAAACTATTTCAAGAAAGCATACAAACTTAATTCACTAATTCCTTATTATTTTTGTAACTATTTTAAAAGCAAAAAATTAAACACCCATTTTATACACATATCTACAGATCATCTTTATTTTGATAACTTAAATATACAGAGAAAAGAGTCAGATTTAGTTACTCTGAGAAATAATTATTCTTTAACTAAGTTTATTGGAGAAAGTTTTGCTAGTGAGTATAAATATGCTCTAATTTTAAGAACAAATTTTATATCCAAAAAAAATTCTTTTATTGATATATTGCTAGATCAATTAAGAAAAAATAAAAAAATTGAACTTTATAAAGACTATATATGTTCATCTATTCATGTAGAGCTGCTTGCAAATATTATATGTAAAATTATGAATAAAAAAATATTTGGTGTTTATAATTTAGCCTCAAAAGATTTTTTATCTAAAAAAGATTTTTTTTTAAAATATTTAAAAAAAAATAATTATAAGATTAATCATAAAAATATAAAATATATATCGAGTTATAATAATTTAAGCTTACGACCGAAAAACATTTCATTAAATACTAATAAATTTGAAAAAACATTTAAAATCAATTTACCTAGCACCATAGAAACTATAAATACTTTATCCAACAAATGATTATTTTAGGAATATCTTTTTTATCTGATGCTTCTGCGTGTATTTTAAAAAATGGTAAAATTATTTCTGCAATTAGTGAAGAGAGAATTAATAGAAAAAAACTATTTTATGGTATACCCACTGAGTCAATTAATAGAGTTTTAAAATTATCTAAAATTAATATTAATGATGTTGACTATATAGCCACACATTGTAAAGTTAAAAAAATAGATAGAAGTAAGTACTTTTTAAAAGTAATTAAAGAAATTAATGACTCTAATATAAGTGATCAAATTAAAAGAAAAAAAATTATTTTTTTAAAAAAAAGACTCAAACATGAAAATTTTGTAATTAATCAAAGAACTCCATCTTATTTAGATAAATTAAAAAAATATAATCTTCCAATCTTAAATTTTGAACATCATGAATGCCATGCAAGCTCTGCTTATTATGGCTCAAACTTTAAAAATTCATTAATTATTACTGCTGATGGTTGGGGGGAGGATGGTTCTGCCTCTATATGGAATGGCATTAATGGCAATATGCAACTAATAAAAAAAACAAAAACCATAGATTCTCTTGGATATTTTTATGGAAGTGTCACAAAGGCACTAGGCTTTATTCCTCATCGTCATGAAGGAAAAGTTTTAGGTTTGGCAGCTTATTCAAAACTTCGAGAACCAATAAAAGATATAAGTGAAATGATTTATTATGATAAATCAAAAAAAGTTTTCAAAGGTAATTTTGTAAATTCAAATTATTTAACTGATTTTCAGAATCCTCATCTTTCAAAAATCGTAAAAAAATATAAAAGAGAGGATATAGCATACTCAACTCAGAAAACCCTTGAAAAATGCTTAATAGATTTAGTTGAAAGTTTTAATAATAAAAAAATAAACATATCTTTAGCAGGAGGCATATTTGCTAATGTTGTTGTTAATCAAAAAATATTAGAAACAAAAAATGTCAATGAAATTTATGTTTTTCCTAACATGGGTGATGGAGGTTTATCCGTAGGAGCTGCCTATTTAGCTTTCAATAAACTGAAAAATAAACGCCCCAAACCATTTAAAAGTTGTTTGATTGGGCCTCAAATTGATAATGTAGATTTAAAAAGAAAAATAGAAAAGTTCAAATTTAAATATAGAAAATTAGGAAAAAATCCTGAAAAAATCATTGCAAGAAAACTTTCTCAAAAAAAAGTTATAGCTTTAGTAAATGGAAATATGGAGTTTGGACCAAGAGCATTATGTAATAGATCAATTATAGCCTCAGCTGAAGATAAAAACATAAACAATACATTAAATAAAAAATTAGGCAGATCTGAGTTTATGCCTTTTGCACCTGTTTCTCTTAAAAAATATCAAAAAAAATTATATTTTACAAAAGGTAGTTTAAATAAATACAACTCAATGACTATTACAGTAAAATGTAAAAAAGATATGATTAATTTAAGTCCAGCAGCTGTCCATTTAGATAATACAGCAAGACCACAGTTAGTTGATAAAAAAAACTACCCATTTATAAATGATATTTTAGTTGAGTATTATAAAATTACAAAAATTCCAACGTTGATTAATACCAGTTATAATATGCATGAGGAGCCTATAGTTTGTGATGCTGAAGATGCATTAAGAGCCTTTAAAGAAAGTAAATTGGATTATTTATATATTAATAATTTTTTAGTTAATAAAAAATAATTTATATTTTCTTTATTTTTATACCTCTATTAGATAAATATGTTCTTGCTCTTATCGGATTACTATCAGTAAAATTAAAAATACTACCACAAGCTACCGCATCAACATGATCAGATTTAAGAGCCTTCTCTAAGTGCAAATAATCACCTGATCCTCCTGCCATTATAACTGGGACTTTAAAATATTTTTTATAATTATCTATAATTTTCATATCATACCCGTTCATAATTCCATCATTATTAATTGCTTGTAACATTATCTCTCCAGCGCCTGAATTTTGAATATTTTTAATGTGATCTTCAATTTTTATTATTTCTTGCTTTTGTCCACAATTACTAAATAATTTATAACTATCATTGATTTTTTTTAAATCGACACATACAATTACAGACTGTGATCCATATATTTTTGCAATATCTTCTATTAATTTGTAATTTTTATATGTAAGAGAATTTAAAATTATTTTGTCAGATCCATTTTCAATTAAAAATTTGGCATCTTCTAACAAATTTATTCCACCCCCTATTGAAACTGGCATGAAACAGTTTTCTATTATTTGATGTATAATTTTTTTTTAAAGGATTAATATTTCTATCACCTCTATTAATATTTAATATAATTAATTCATCACTTTGTTGTGAATTATAAACATAAGCACTTTTTACTGGATCACCAACATCTGTAGATTCATTAAATTTTCTAGTTTTCACAAGTCTTTCGTCTTTTAATAATAAAATTGGTATAATTCTTTTCTTAAGCATTAGCTTATTTTCCAATTACAAAAATTTTCAATTAATTGTAATCCATTTTTTTGACTTTTTTCTGGGTGAAATTGCACTCCTATAATATTATTATTGATTAAAATACTTGGAAATTTTTCACCATATTCGGTTAATCCATAGATATCTTTGCTTTCTTTAGTTTCAGAAACATAATATGAATGAGTAAAATAAAAATCTCTAAAATTTTTTATATTATTAAATAGAAAATGTTCTTTTATAAATTCAACTGAATTCCAACCCACATGTGGCACTCTAATGTTTTTACTTACATTGATTTTTTTAATTTCATAATCAAAAAAATTTAATCCCTCATTATAATTATCTTCATAGCTTGCTTTACAAAATAATTGCATCCCTAAACAAATACCCATTGTTGGCAATTCTGAGATTTTCTTTTTTAGTTTGAAAAAAAAATTTTTTTCTTTTAGTTTTTCTGTGAAAGCTTTGAAATTACCCACTCCTGGTATTAGGAGATGTGATATGTTTTCAATATCAGCAATATCATTAATAATTATTGGGTCGCAACCTATCTCTTCAACTGAATTAAATAGTGATTGCAAATTACCTATTGAAATATCTAAAATGCCAATTTTTTTCACTTATTTTCGCGATACCATAAATCAAAATCCCATGTTTTTTTTGAATACTCATTTGAGTTAAATTTTGGTTTGTTTGGAGGGACAACAGTTTTGGATATAATTTCATTAAATTCTTTCTCTGTAATATTAAGATATTCAAGAAAAATATCTAAACTATGAGGTTTTTTACCCTCATATTCATTTATTAAGCTCTGAGCTTTTTCTTTTGATATTCTTTTATTTCTTAGATCTATAGCAGACATTTGTGTAACTCTCGCATATCCTCTTTTAAGATATTTAATATAATCTCTTACTCCTTGCATATAACATTCTATTTTTTCATAAGAATATAAGTCCCAAGGCATACCCTCAACTTGATCACCTTTCCAGTCCAATTCATCCATTATAATCTTAGATTGTTTTTTTACATCCCAAGGGATAAACGAACCTAAACATATTGACATAGCATCTATTTTTTTTAATTCTTTTCTTGGTGGATATATATAAGGTTTAAAATCTCTTTTATCTATTCCATCGTTATCAATCATTCCCTGCATATCCTCGGCAGTTATTCCAAGATTTACATATCTATTAAATCTCTCCTCATCAACATATTCAACTCCGTCTTCATAATTATAATAATTTGTATATTCAGATGATGGCTCTCCCCAAATAATTAAAGGAACATTAAATTTTAAGGCTATATGCATCGGATAGGCAAATATACCGGTATGACAATGCCAACAGAAATCTCCTTTTCTTATGAGTGACTCAAGCATTAATTTTTTTACTAAATTCCAATTAGGGGTAAATTTAATTACATCAACACCTAATTTTTTAAATGTATTAGTGTTATTTTCATTCAAGTTTGAGCGCATGAAATGATGATCAAATTGCACTACTAATGGCTTAAGTTTATATTCTTTAATTAAATACAAAAGTGTAAATGTTGAGTCTTTGCCTCCTGAGAAAGGAACTATACAATCATAATCATATTTATTTTTATACTTATCAATAATATTATTAAACTCAATTTTTTTTACATTCCAATCAATATTTTCATTTTTATATTCAAATTGCATACAAATGTTGCAGGACTCATTATTTATTTGCAACGTTTCGTATGTTTCAGGTAATCCACAATTATTACATTTTTTCATCAAATCACTCCTAAATTTTTTTTACAACAAAAAATAATGACTCATAATCATATAAATTATACTTATATTGATCAATAATTGGATATTCATAATCTGATAACTTAAAGTTTTTTTTTGATAATTGAATATCTTTTTTTTTATAAAAAAAATTTTTAATTTTTTTTAATAAATCAAAATTTATAAACTTCTGAAAATAATTTATAATGTATATAAACATTTTTTTTGAAAAATTTAATTTTTCAATCCTATTACCTATTGATCCTGATTGAATAACTTCAAAGCCATTTGAGTTAAAAATATGCTCTAAAGAAGTTTTATTGAAAAAATATAAGTGACCCAAAGAATCTGTTACTCTATTTGAAAAATAATTTTCATTACAATTTGGTACCTCAAAATAAATAAATCCTTCAGTTTTCAATATTCTATACATTTCTTTTAAATTTTTTATAGGATTCAATAAATGCTCAAATACATGAGAGATAATTATATATTTAAATGTTTCATCGTTAAATTGTGTACTAACATTTTCAAAAGAATTGTTAATGTAATTTAAGTTGAGGAGTTTTAGAGTTTTGCATTTTATTTGATCAGGCTCAATTCCTAAACCTTCAAAAAGAGTTAAATCATCAATTTGCTTAAGTATATTTCCATTGCCTGGCCCAATATCTAATATTTTGGATTTTTCATTTTTATTAAATAAGTTATTTTCAAATAAAATTTTTAAAACTGTTCCAAACTGTTTAGCTTTGATTTGACTAACTTTTTCTTTATCTATTTTGTATAATAAAAAGTTACTCTTCATAGAATAGTAAAAATTTTCAATTTTTTTTAAATCAGGATTTTTACTTACAAAAGATAAACTACAGTTATTGCATGTCAGTATTTTATTTAAATTGAGTTTATACCCCCCCAAATAAGTTCTTTTAGTAAAATTTGAAATATTTGAATTACATGCTATACAGTTCTCAATTATCATAATTAATTTACAATTAAGGTATAAATTTATAAATGAAAAGTAGTTATTGTATTAAATGTGTCTATCCTCAAAAGGCAGTAAATCTAAATGTTGACAAACAAAATATTTGCTCTGCATGCAGATTTCATGAAAAATATGAAAGTATAACTGATGAAAAATGGAATGAAAAACAAAACAAACTCAAAGAAATTATAGCAAAACATAAACAAAATGATTTTTATGATTGCATAATCCCAGTTAGTGGTGGGAAAGATAGTTATTTTCAAACTCACGTTATTGTTAAAGAATTAGGTCTTAATCCTCTTTTAGTAACTTACCATGGAAATAATTTTTTGCCTGAAGGTGACTATAATAGGGATAGGATGAGAGAAGTATTTAACGTTGATCATATTGTTGTTGGACCAGGAATTGAAACTTTAAAAAAACTTAATAGATCATGTTTTAAAATAATGGGTGATATGAATTGGCATGCTCACTGTGGAATCTACACTTTACCATTTCAAATCGCTGTTAAATACAAAATTCCTCTATTAATTTATGGAGAAACATGGTGGGATATTTCTGGCATGTTTGATACTGAAGATTATGCACAATTTAATCGAAGAATGAGTATTGAATTTGATTTAAGAGGATACGAATGGTTTGATTTAATGAAAATTGCAGATGAAAAATTAAATAGCAAAGAGTTAAATTTATTTAAGTTCCCAGAGGATCAAGAAATATTAGAAAATGAAATCAAAGGAATTTGTATTGGTGATTTTTACAAATGGCAACCAAATGAAAATACTATAAAAATGAAAGAATTGTATGGCTGGAAAGAGCTTGAAGGATCTTTTCAAAGAACTTATAGAAAATTCTCTAATTTAGATGATAGATATGAGAATGGAATACATGATTTGTTAAAGTTTATAAAATTTGGCTATGGAAGAGCAACAGACCACGCCTCAAAAGATATAAGATCAAATTCTATGAGTAGAGAGGAAGGAATAGAAATGGTAAAAAAATATGACCACATCGTATCGGATGATCTTTATTTTTGGTTAAAATATGTCGATATGAAAGAATCAGAATTTTGGAATACTGCAGATAAATTTAGAGATAAAAATACTTGGTCAATTGTTTATAAAAATGGACCTAAATGGTCAAAAAATAATATATGGGGTGGCTCATCTTTATACGGAGAAGTACATCTTAGTTCAAAAGAAATAAAAGAATATGAAATTATTTAATTATGAAAGAAAAGTTAGTTTGTATATTAGATTTTAAAAATGGAAATTTAGAATCAATTGTTAATGCCTTAAATTTTTTAAAAATACCAAATATTGTTTCTAACAAGAATAATGATATTGATAAAAGTAGCCATTTAATACTTCCGGGAGTAGGTGCCTATAATCATGTGATGGAGAGATTAAATACTTTTATTGATGTAGAACTTTTAAAAGAAAATATTTTAAGAAAAAATAAACCAGTCTTGGGAATTTGTGTTGGTATGCAAATAATGTCAGATTGTGGATTTGAAAATAATTTAGAAACAAATGGATTAAGTTTAATCTCTGGTAAAGTAGAAAAAATAAAAACTTCATTAAATTTACCTCACGTTGGCTGGAATAATATTAAGATTTTAAAATCAATACCATTACTTAAAGATATTGATTCCGGAACTGATTTTTATTTTACACATTCTTATTGCTTTAACCTAATTGAGGAGAAAAATAAAATATCAGTAACTTACTATTCAAATGAATTAACATCAATAGTATCAAAAAATAATATAGTTGGTGTTCAATTTCATCCAGAAAAAAGTCAGATGTCAGGAATGAAAATTTATAAAAATTTTTTTAGTTATTATGAATAAATTTGGAAAAAAGAAAAGACTAATACCTGTTTTGTTAATTAAAAATGGTTGGGTAGTTCAAAGTTATAATTTTAAAGAATATAAAAATATAGGCAGTCCCATAGCTTCAGTAAAACGATTAAGTGAATTTGCTTCTGATGAAATTATAATTTTAGATATAACAGAAAATAATTTATATGATTTAAACAGAAGTGAAGTAAATTACAAAAATCCACAAACAATAGAAGATATAATTAAAGAAGTATCAAAAATTTGTTTTATGCCTATGTCCATAGGTGGTAAAATTAATAGTTTAAATAAAATTGAAGAATTTTTAAGAATTGGTGCTGATAAAGTAATCTTAAATACAATGGCATTAAAGGAAACAAACTTTATCAGTAAAGCTTCAAAACAGTTTGGTTCTCAGTGCATAATTGTTTCTATTGATTTCAAAGAAACAAATAATGAATTTTCTATTTTTAATAGAAATATAAACACTAAAATTAATTCATTTGACTATATTCAAAAGATTATAGATGCTGGAGCTGGGGAAATATTTATTAATTTTGTGGATAGAGATGGAAACAAATCTGGTTATGAAATAGATTTTATTTCTAAAATTACTGAGAAATTTAAAATACCAATAATTAGTTGTGGTGGTGCTGGCAAATGGGATGATATGTATGAATTGTTAAATAATACCAATTCAGATGCAGTAGCCGCAGCCAATATATTTCATCATTATGAACATAGTGTTTATATTGCTAAGAAATTTTTGTATGACAAGGGTGTTTTTGTGAGAGAGCCAAAATTTATTAAATTATAAATTTTTAGAGAATACAAATTCATCTAGTCTTTTATTTTCAAAATTAAAATATTTTTTTAAATTTCCTTCTTTAATAAATCCATTTTTTAATAAAGCTCTTTTTGAGCCTATATTCTCTTTAACTACATATGCCATAATCTTTTTTAACTTATATTTATTTTTACATAAAATAACACATTGTTTTATTGCTTCACTAGCAATGCCTTTATTCCAATAACTTCTGTCACCAATAAAATAACTTATTTGAGTATTTTGGTTATTATAATCTATTGGTCCAATTTTTATATTACCTATGTGAATATTGTTATATTTAATGCCATACAAAAAACTATCATTAGAATTCTTAATATTTAAGACAAAAGATCTAACATTTATATAATTATGTTTTATATATTTTTGATTTGAATATTTTACAACCTCATAGTCGTTAAGCCAAGAAATATATTTTTTAGATATATGTTGTTTATTAAGTAAAAATAATTTTATTTTATTCATTATTTAAGAACTATATTTAATA
>MDTC01204624.1_pt1 | contig 12221 bp, 11 predicted proteins | sample 811181 | NCBI WGS metagenome assembly MDTC01 (sample SAMN05326644, study PRJNA326480) | marine metagenome | isolation source: seawater | place: Pacific Ocean: North | collected 2011
TCTTGGGCCATAGCAATGGCAAGCCGCGATTCTGTTACCGTGTCCATCGCTGCCGATAAGAGCGGAATCCGCATACTAATGCTACGCGTTAACTGCGAGTACAGTGACACGTCCTTTGCGGTCACCTCTGAATAGCGAGGCACTAGCAAAACGTCGTCAAAGGTTAAAGCTTCGTTGGCAATACGTAACATATAACGCCGACCTCTCGGTTGAGCGAGCGCATAAAAAGTAGCCTGAAATTATAGGCCATCGACCCTACGGGGGCAAACCATTATTTGACGTCAGCCAGCCCGCGTAATGATCCTTGATGCAGTTATAAACGGCGTGGCGAATGCCTTTTAAAACGCGTATACAGTGCCTTTTTAACGCGACAGGCTCTATACTGCAGAGATGTCAAAAGTGTCCAACGAACGTCAGGTCCTAAGCGTTAGCCAACTGAACCGCAACGTGAGTTTGCTGCTCGAGAAGCAGCTACCCATGCTCTGGGTAGAGGGCGAGATTTCAAACCTTGCCCGCCCTGCATCGGGGCACTGGTACCTCACTTTAAAAGATAAAAGTGCACAAGTACGCTGCGCTATGTTTCGAAGTTCGCAACAACGGGTCGCATTTACCCCAAGCAACGGCATGCAGGTACTCGTGCGTTGTAAAGTAGGCCTTTATGAGGGTCGCGGCGACTATCAACTGATCATTGAACACATGCAAGAGGCGGGATTCGGTACACTGCAGCGCCAGTTCGACCAACTCAAACAACGCCTGCACTCAGAGGGACTTTTTGACCCGAATCATAAGCAAGTATTACCCGCATCCATCAAGCGGATCGGCGTTATTACCTCCCCCAGTGGCGCTGCGATTAAAGACATTCTAGCCGTGCTGGCACGACGTTTCCCAGCTATTGCAGTCTCCATTTATCCCTCGGTTGTACAAGGTGATCAGGCGGCAACGGCGCTAATTAACGCCTTAGAAATAGCCAATCGCGATGCCCGCTGCGATGTGCTCTTACTCAGTCGTGGCGGTGGATCACTTGAGGATCTATGGTGCTTTAATGACGAAGCGCTCGCTCGAGCAATCTTTGCCAGCCAACTACCCGTCGTCAGTGCCGTTGGGCACGAAATCGACTTTACCATCGCCGACTTCGTAGCCGATCACCGCGCCGCCACACCTTCAGCTGCCGCTGAATTACTCAGTCCCGACAGCGCCAAGTTATTGAGTCAATTGCGAGGAATGAAAGTACAGTTAATTCATGCCATTCGCGGTCGTCTGCGCAATCTGGAGCAACATAATGATTTTTTAAGCCAGCGGTTGCGCCACCCCGGACAGCGTCTAGCTGAGCAAACGCAACATTTAACGCACCTGAGAACACGGTTAATTAATGCAATAACAAGCCAACTGCAACGGCGCAAGATATCCTTGTCCGCGCTCAGTAATCGTCATCAAACACAGCACCCACGATATGTAATTACCATGCATCGCGGCACACTCAACCGCGCCCTGACCCAGTTATCACGTGCGACCACTCAACATGTGCAACGCAAACGCCAGCGTTTGGTCCAAAATCTTCATTTGCTAGACACCGTAAGCCCGTTAAAAACCCTCGAGCGCGGTTATTCGGTTTTGCGCAACGATGATGGAGCAGTCATTAGATCCATTACCGAAATTCATGACGGCGAATGTGTAAAAGCGCAGGTTCTGGACGGTGAAATCAGGCTTACAGCAACGGAAAAATGGGCTAACAGCGTCATATCGCCGGGGACTAAGACCCCCCAAGCGACCTAATTTCTGCCTATGCGCCTAGTAACACGTACTCAGGCAGCCATGGTACCTGACTAAGTCGCTTGCGCGCTCAATCGTTGCGCTTGCTGTATTTAACAATCTTTTTAAGTTTGCTCGCTTGCCGCGCGCGCGCGTTGAGCGCTTTCGTTTTATAGGGATTGTTACCCGTTCGATACTCCACGCGAACCGGCGTCCCTTGTAAGCCCAACTCGCGTCGGAATACCTTTTCAAGATAACGGGTGTATTGGGCTGGCACTGCATCGGTCTGGTTACCGTGAATAATGATCACGGGTGGATTACGGCCACCCGCGTGGGCGAAACGCAATTTAACACGCCGTCCATAAACCATAGGCGGTTGATGGTCCTCAACCGCGCCTTCTAAGACTCGGGTCAGTCGCGAAGCGCTCAGCGTGTCAGTAGCGGCTGCATAGGACGCACAGATCGAGTCGTAAAGATGTCCGACGCCGGTGCCATGTAAAGCAGAGATAAAGTGAACTGTCGCAAAGTCGGCAAACTGCAAACGCCGTTTAATCTCCGCCTTAATAGTGTCACGCTGCGTTGGATCCAAACCATCCCATTTGTTAATACCAATAACCAAACCGCGTCCTGCGTCAATCACCGAGCCCATCAAATGTAAATCTTGTTCGACCAATCCCTCTTGTGCGTCCACCATAAGAATGACAACATTGGCGTCTTCTATCGCTTGCAATGTTTTTACAATTGAAAATTTTTCAATCGCTAATTTGATATTCTTACGCTTGCGCACACCCGCGGTGTCGATCAACGTAAAGCGCTGACCGCGTCGTTCATAATCAATATAAACGCTATCTCGCGTGGTACCGGGCTCATCGAAAACGACGACTCGATCTTCACCGAGTAACCGATTGACAAGCGTTGACTTACCCACGTTGGGTCGGCCTACCACACCGATTTTAATCCCGCCCGCGGTATCTTGCGATTCTGCAACGAGGGGCGGATAAGGCTCAAGAACCGCTTCCATCATCGACTTCACGCCACGACCATGGGTTGCGGTTGTCGCAAACATCCCAGAAAATCCAAGTTGATAAAAGTCCGCAAGCGCAGCAGCAGGATCAAGACCGTCTATTTTATTTGCTACAAGATAGACTCGGCGATTTTTGCGTCTTAACTTTTCGGCAATCAGGTAATCTGCAGAGGTAAGACCCGAACGGCAGTCAACAATGAACAACACCACGTCTGCTTCATCCATTGCCAGCAAAGACTGTTCTGCCATTTCAGCGTCAATACCTGCTTCCTCGCCGCTAATCCCCCCCGTGTCAATCACCATAAAACGGCGATCAAGTATCTCGCCATCGCCATATTTGCGATCACGAGTCAGCCCCGCGTAGTTGGCCACCAGCGCGTCGCGACTTCGAGTTAGTCGATTGAAGAGGGTAGATTTGCCCACATTCGGTTTGCCGACAAGGGCAATAATAGGAACCATAAGAACGATAAACCGCAGTCGATACCCGCAGTAGTCTACTCTAATTACTCAGGGTTAGCGCGTCTCAATACGATATGCACTCACGGTGCCTTTAACACTTTGCACAATCAAATATTCGCCCCGACGTAACATGGAAGATTGAACACCGCCACCGCTGACTTTGGTGCGCCCCACGAAACGACCATCAAGCGCATCTAAGAGATGCAAATAACCGTCAGCATCGGCTACTGCTACCGCGCCGCCGATTACCGTAGGCGACGTTAGGCGGCGTAAAAAAAGACTATCATTTTCCCAAGCAGGACGTCCGCTTCCCGCCTGAAATGCGCGCACAGTGTCGTCAGATTCAGTCACGTAGACTTGATCTTGACCGTGGGCAGGTGTGCGGTGTGATGAGCTATCACCCAGCCAAAGGCTGCGGCCCGTCCCTCGAGTAATCGCTCCCACACGGCCTTGATAACTGACCGCATACAACACATCACCCACCAGTAGCGGATCGCCATCAATATCCACCATACGCTCCAACTCCGTCCGCCCCTTCGGCAGCGCGAGACGTGACTCCCAGATGATCGAGCCATTTTCCGGATTAAACGAAATAAGTTTGCCCGAATCAAAACCCGCCAAAACCATAGTGTCTGTCACCAAAGCACTGCTGGTTCCACGTACCGACAAAATAGGTGCGTCGCCGTCATGCCGCCAACGCTCTTCACCACTTGTTGCATCCAACGCATAAATCTTATCGTCAATCGTTCGTACCACCACGACATCTCCATTGCTTTGCGGACTCGCTAATATTTCAGTACCGATCTGATGAAACCACTGTCGACTCCCATCGTCTGCATTCAACGCGTAAACTTCACCCTCTGCAGTCCCGACGATCACAGATCCGCCACCGAAACCAACGCCGCCAGACAGCTCACTACCAATGTCATAACGCCACAACACCGAACCATCAGCTACGGCCAATGCATTCACCTGCCCGTCGTGAGCGGCTGCAAAAACTACGGTATCACTGGCACTAGGGCGGAGTGTTTGCCAAAACTTGTTAGCCGAGCCGTCGAGCGAGGTGGACCAAACACGCTCGACCCGAATCTCTTCCTCAAACGTAGTCAGTTCCGCGGGCTGAATCTCACTGTCGTCATCACTGCCCAACCAACTACAGCCGGACACCAAACCCACCATCAAAAGACCCTTTAATGCGCGTACGAGCCCCGTCATGGTTGTACCTGCATAACGTCGGCACCCGTTTCTACGCTGGGTTCAAGCGCCTTTTCCGGCACAGAGCGTCCGGCTGCCGTCACTTGTGCGAGCTTCATTTGGAGAACAGTCGCAATGACATTATCACCGGAATCGTCAGCCTCCAGCGCTTCTTGATAGGCCGTGTAGGCGGCAGGAGCGTTACCTTTGAGTTGATAAAAATCGCCCCTCGCTTCAGCAAACATGGACTGATAGGAGCCCGAATCAACCGCCTGCAAGACCGCTAGCGCTTCATCCAAATTACCCCGAGCAGCCTCCACACGCGCCAGACGTAATCGTATGAAACGTTCTTCAGCAATTCCTAAACGCTTATCAAGCAACCCTGCCAGCTCAACCGCTGCGGTATCCAAATCGCCCTGCTCAACCGCTACGCGAGCCTTAGCCAGCACACTGAACTGCCCGTATCCGGAGTCCACGTAGTCAGTTTTGATCTGATCTGCAGCCTCTACTACTTGCTGAGCTAACGCTTCGTCCATCGACGAACCGACAGGATGCTCATCTAACAATGCCAGCATCGCAATATACTTTTCAGAGGCTGCTGCAGATGCCTCCACCTGCTGTTGATCCACATAGATCCAACCAAAGTAACTAAGACCGACGACAGCCAGAGCCGCCAAGACTTGCTTACCGTAATCAGACCACCAACTCTTCAACGCTTCGATTCGCTCTTCTTCTGTTAAATGCTCGGCCACAGGGACTCCTCAGTCAGATAAAAACATTTGTTATGAATTCAACTAATCGATCGAAATCGACTGTGTCTTGATCGCGATCTTCGCGTAAATATTTCACTTGCAGTTGGCTTTTGGCACACTCGGCCTCTCCCAGTATCAGCGCTATCTTCGCACCGCTCTTATGCGCTTTTTTTAACTGTGCTTTGAAGCCACCCACGCCGCAGTGTTGTTCAAGGCGTATACCACTGACAGACGACCGCAATGCTTCTGCCAGCGCACTGGCTTTCGCCGCCACATTCCCAACTGCCACCATGTAGATATCAACCGAACGGCCTACACTATCGGGGACGACATCGAGCGCGTCAAGCAGCAACAATATCCTTTCTAAGCCAAGAGCAAAGCCCGCAGCAACACAAGGCTTGCCACCAACCTGCTCGACGAGTCCGTCATAACGTCCGCCTGCGCAAACTGTGCCCTGCGCACCCAGAGAATCTGTGACCCATTCAAAGACCGTCTTACCGTAGTAGTCTATACCGCGAACAAGACGAGGATTGATCTCATACCGTACCTCCGCAGCATCGAGCAGAGCGCAGAATTGCTTAAAATGCTTTCGCGACGCCGGATCGATAAAATCCGGTAACTGTGGCGCATCCACAAGCACAGCTTGGGTATCTGGGCTTTTGCTGTCAAGAATTCGCAGCGGATTTGTCTGCAGCCGACGCTGACTATCTGCATCGAGGCGTTCACGATGCTCGCCAAGGTACTCAACCAGCGCGACGCGATAGCGCGTGCGATCTACCGCCTCGCCAATCGAGTTAATCTGTAACGTCAGCGCGTCTTCAATGCCAAGTTGACGCCATAGGCGCGCTGTCAAAATTAGTAATTCTGCATCGATATCTGGGCCCTCAAATCCAAACGCCTCGACCCCTACCTGATGAAACTGACGCAATCGACCTTTTTGAGGTCGCTCATGCCGAAACATAGGGCCTTGATACCACAGACGTTGTGTTTGGTTATACAACAGGCCTTGCTGAATACAGGCTCGCACGCATCCGGCAGTCCCTTCCGGACGTAAGCTGAGGCTATCGCCGTTACGATCCTCAAAAGTGTACATCTCTTTCTCAACGATATCTGTCACATCGCCAATGGAGCGCTTAAAGAGTTCAGTCTGTTCAACAATGGGAAAGCGAACCTCTCGATACGCATAAGTCGCCAGCACCTGCGAAACGGTCTTCTCAAGGTATTGCCACACCGCCGCGTCTTCCGGCAAGGTATCACTCATCCCTCTAATCGACTGAAGCTTCATCTAAATACCCCAGCAGCATAAATAGGTCTTAAAATAACTCATGCAGTTTTTGTCGAGAAATCCGTCCGTTTTCATTACAAAAGCCTAGAGGTTATACCTTGAGAATAATATTGCTGGCATCAATCGCCATTTGTCGTTGTTTGGCGGCTGCCTTGGCGCGGATTTCTCGCTCTAGTTGGTCGACCAAGTTTTCTTGTCCCAGTTTATGATCGGGTTGGCCATCGATATACACGAGATTTGCAGGAGACCCCCCTGTCAAACCAAAGTCAGATTCCTTTGCCTCTCCTGGCCCATTGACAATACAGCCAATAATTGAAACGTCCATCGGAACCGTAATGTCTTCCAACCGCGCTTCCAATTGATTGACGGTCTTGATCACATCGAAATTTTGCCGAGAACAGCTAGGACACGCAATAAAGTGTATACCTTTACTGCGAAGTCTAAGGCTGCGCAATAAATCCCATGCAACGCGCACTTCTTCGGCGGGATCCGCGGCCAACGAGATACGCACAGTATCACCGATACCATCCAATAACAGAGCTCCCAAACCGACCGCAGATTTGACGGTGCCAGAGCGCAAACCGCCTGCCTCGGTAATCCCCAAATGTAGCGGTTGTTCTATATTTAGTGCGAGGGAACGGTATGCCTCGACCGCCATGAAAATATCCGACGCTTTGACGCTCACTTTAAAATTTTGAAAATCGTATTTATCCAACAGGTCGACATTTCGCATAGCAGACTCCACCATAGCCGCCGCTGTCGGTTCGACGTATTTGCGTAAAAGGTCTTTGCCCAGAGAGCCTGCATTCACCCCGATACGGATCGGAATCTGCAGATCGCGAGCTTTGGCTATCACCTCCCGCAGCCGATCTTTACGGGTGATGTTCCCGGGATTAATCCGTAAACAATCAACCCCTAAATCAGCGACTCGGAGCGCTATCGTGTGGTCAAAGTGGATATCTGCCACAAGCGGCAGACTCACCCGCTTACGTATTTCACCAAACGCCTCCGCCTCCGCGAGCGATGGCACAGACACGCGCACTATATCGGCGCCCGCTTTCTGAATAGCCTCGATCTGCGCGACTGTTGCGTCCACATCAGAGGTGCTGGTATTGGTCATACTCTGAACTGAAATAGGCGCATCGCCCCCAATGGCTACATTGCCTACCATGATCTGACGCGACTTACGCCGCACAATGGGGGTTTCACTAAACATTTCTTCCCTCAAGGATCTCTATGTGACAGCCGGCCCAGCCGATCTCCGAGATCCTCTTTATCGCCACTATCACGCCTCAATCATCTTGATCACTTGTTGCTTCTCTAAACGTCGCTTGTACCGAGCCTGACGGCGTGTCTTATCGTTGACTTCACCTGCAAGTTGCCCGCATGCCGCCGCGATATCGTCCCCTCGGGTCGTGCGCACAGTCACAGTGTAACCCTCATCATGAAGAATGTCCCTAAAACGGTTTAATGCCGTATTCGTAACACGTTTAAAGTCAGCTCCGGGGAAAGGATTAAAGGGAATGAGGTTAATTTTACAGGGCAATTCACGCAACAATTCAGCCAACTCACGCGCGTGTTCGCTACGGTCGTTGACACGATCCATCAGCGTATATTCCACAGTAACTTTGCGCCGATTATCCGGCATCTTGTCTAAATACCTGCGCGCACTGTCAATAAATTCTCGCAAGGGGTACTTTCGATTAATGGGCACTAACTGATTTCGAAGCGCATCGTTAGGCGCATGCAAAGAGATCGCTAGCGACACGTCTGAAACATCACCGAGTTTATCCAGCGCAGGAACAACCCCCGCGGTACTCAGCGTGACCCGCCGTTTCGACAACCCATAAGCGTTGTCGTCGAGCATCAGGTTCATGGCATCGACGACATGGTCAAAATTCATCAACGGCTCGCCCATTCCCATCATGACCACATTAGTTACGCGTCGCGTAGCTCCAGGAACGAACTGACCAAATGAATTTGCGGCAATCCACACCTGACCGATAATTTCGGCGGTCGTTAGATCACGGTTGAAGCCTTGTTTACCCGTCGCGCAGAAAGCGCAATCCAAAGCACAGCCAATCTGCGACGATACACATAAGGTCCCGCGATCGCGTTCGGGAATATAGACCATCTCAATGCAACTGCCTCCCTCCAGGCGGATCAACCACTTACGCGTGCCATCCACTGAATCCTGACAGCTCACCACCTCAGGTAGACGAACTTCACCAATGGTGGCCAAACGCGTACGCAATGGCTTGGACAGATTAGACATTTCGTCCAGATCGCAGGTTCCCATCTGATGGATCCATTTGAGAATCTGTGTACCGCGAAAGCGCTTTTCGCCCAATTCTTCGAACAGATCGCCCAAACGCGAGCCAGACAATCCCAACAGATTGACTTTCGCCACCTGCCCAGTCTCTAAGCTGACCGTTGACTCATCAGACATAGACCGCCACTGTCTCTGTTGTTAACGAATGCATATCTCGTCGTCGTTAAAAAAATAAGCAATTTCTCGAGTTGCCGACGTGGGTGAATCAGAACCATGCACCGCATTGGCGTCGATCGACTCTGCAAAATCTGCCCTAATCGTGCCCGGCGCTGCGTCTTGAGGATTTGTAGCACCCATCAAATCGCGATTGGTAATAATAGCATTTTCTCCAGCTAAAACCTGCACAGTCACAGGCCCCGAGATCATAAAGGTAACCAAGTCTTTGAAAAAGGGCCGTTCCTTGTGTTCAGCATAAAAACCCTCCGCTTGCGCTGTGCTCAAACGCAGCAGTTTACATGCCACAATTTGCAGCCCGGCGGCTTCGAAGCGCCCTAAAATCTGACCAATGGCGTTTTTCGCCACCGCATCGGGTTTAATAATCGAAAGGGTTTGTTCAGTCGCCATGCCATAATCTCCTGTATCGGTCGCACGGGGGGGCGTGCTCTCAGCAATTTATTGGGGGTTTCGAAAGTCGCGGAGTTTACCGATCTATCGCCCTCCCCACAACCGCTTTGTGGCGCTTGAGTCAATACCCATCTGTGCGCCCATAATGCGTGCTCTGAAGGGCCGCATTAATCGGGACGATGACGCAAAGCCAGCTGAAAAACCACGTCTGGTGAAGTGCCAACATCAATATCTTCGATGACGGCAACGTCCACTGCGAACCCCCTCGACAAATGGATTGTGCCGCCCATAATCACCGCCGTCGCGTGTCCCAGAGCACGGATATTGTTACTGCGATACACAGCCGTGCGCGCATTCAACTGCAGCTTAAACTCGAGGCGGTCACTGTATCGCCACGCGACGCCGTAAGCAGCGGCGCCAAGCAGATTATTACGCTGTTCCGGCAACAGCCCCCCCGCACTTTCAATCGCCACTGCAGCCAGGGATAGATGATGCGAAACGTTGCCAAAAAGCGGTTTTGATGCCGCTCCCCAAAAAGACACATCATAGGTTCCAGAACCGGTCAGCTTGTCGGCATCACCGGTGGGTAACTTCAACTTAATACCCCCACGAAAACCACTTCCCCAATGACTCGACCCAGCGTGTAAAAAGGACAATGAGAGATCGCCCAGACCTGCCTGCGGTCGTTCAAGTGCGATTAAAGTCGCACCATCATGCACGTAATCGATCGCGAACGCGTCTCTTTCTGAACGTGCTCTTGGTCCAGCCGGAAATCCCAAAGCGTCGTGAAATTGATCGATAAAACCGTCTAGCGAACCGCGACTGTGCCGCACATGAGGCACTTCTACGACTAAGTTCCAGTCATCATGCAACGCATATTCGACAATCGCGGTATGACGTTGAGTTTCTACATCAATAAGCAATCGATGGGCATCTTCGTCAGCACCCTGAATATGCACCGTATTGCCGACCTCACTGCTCCACTGCCACTGCCATTCGCCGTCATTGAGCACGGTCGCATCGGTAATGCGAGGTACTCCGTAGTGCATCGTTAGCGCGCCCATATCGGCATAGGGTATCGGCTGATAGGTCGATGCCCCGACGGGACCACACATCAGTAGTGTCAGCAAGACCGCGGTGAACTGTCGAGTTGCCATGCATTAACCCTTCATAAAGACATCGAACTCTACGTTCCTTAAAGAAAAATGCAAGACCTAGAGCTGCGCAAGCGAATAGACTAGCACCTGAACGCGAATAGATCGAGAGAGACCAAAAAAGCCGTGGCGCGTCCGACAATTTGGTCTTCTGGCTCTCAACACTGACGTTGGCTCCGTAAATCCGCATTCACGGCGCGAACTCACTCAGCGATATTGATACCATCTTCGATAAGTACTTTAAGCAGAGACGGTTAGTGATCTTCCGTTCGCTCACGGATCTCGCTAAACTACGTCTAGGCCAGATTTTTTTGGCGCCATCTATCAACGGATTTTCGATGTCTGATTTCTCATCTATTCTTTCGCACGCCCTGTTTCGTAAAGGGGGTGAACGTAACTTAGAACAATGGATCCGCGAGCCGCTCCCACGAGCCGAATTTTTAGAAACCCCCAACCATCGATTTTTGGCGACGATGACACAATGTGTCTTTCAAGCAGGTTTTGTATGGCGGGTGATACGCAATAAGTGGCCCGACTTTGAAACGGTCTTTTTTGGCTTTGAGCCCTACGTCATATCACTACTGAGCCCCGACCAATTAGATGCGATCGCCTGCGATGTGCGTATAGTCCGCAACCGCCAAAAGGTCATGAGTGTGCCACAAAACGCCGCTTACATTCTGGATATAACGGCTGAGTACGGCAGTTTTGCAACTTTTATTGATCAATGGCCAGACGACGATTTTATTGGACTTTGCCAACATCTAAAAAAACATGGGTGCCGACTCGGAGGCCGCAGTGGCCCCCGCATGTTACGCTATTTAGGTAAAGACAGCTTTAACCTCAGCAGTGACGTGATCACGTGCCTAAAAGCGAGCGGTCTTGAGATAGCAGACAATCCAACCAGTAAATCAGACCTCATGAAAATACAGGCGCGCTTTAACCAATGGCGGTCTCAAACAGGCTATTCACTGACGCGTTTAAGCCGCATTTGCGCCTGTGCCAGCGGTGAAAATTTTCCCGACCCACATACGTAGTGAAAGAAACCCGTCGACGGCACACTCGCTCGAATCGTTGTGAGTGAACCGTGAAAAATCACCCACTGATAGCGGCTAAACGCCATTTTTCGGTCAGCGTCACCGCATCCGCATACAAACGCGGCTTGTGGTAAATGATTGGAGGAAGACCACCCTAGGTTGTCAAAAACGCCAACTCCGCTAAACTAGTGGATTGTGGATTGGCATAAATAGTGTGTCTTTCATCACAGCGCACGTGCCTTGCCCTCGCTACTTGGAATTAAAGCCTATGGCCTTGTCAGTTGATAGCGCGTTATCCAAAGCGCTAAAACACGAAAAAAAATTTGAGTGGCAATCTGCTGCGGCAATTTATAGAGCAATCCTGGATGACTTCCCCAACAACACAAGTACCATTAAAGGCTACAACCGAGCTCTAGATCGCGTCAACAAGCCACCATGGGTTCTCAGCGAACTCCTGCAATAAGAAACAACTGCGCTCCTTCACCTTTACACCGCGGGCCAATTTGAACGTGCCCTGTCCTCAGCACAACGTTTGCTGAAAGCATTTCCGCGATCATTTTCGCTACTCAATTTTATGGGTGCGCTTTACCTTCAAAAAAGGATTTTGCATCGGCATTAGATCTTTTCAAAAATATCGTTAGCCTCAATCCCCAGTATCCCGAAGCACACAACAA
>MDTC01259195.1_pt1 | contig 12221 bp, 8 predicted proteins | sample 811181 | NCBI WGS metagenome assembly MDTC01 (sample SAMN05326644, study PRJNA326480) | marine metagenome | isolation source: seawater | place: Pacific Ocean: North | collected 2011
GTCTCGCCCGGCAGGTGCTGGCGGGGCAGGGGGGCATCCGCCATGCCGCCGAGCTCCCGCCGCTGGCGGTCGATCCAGGGCATCCGCTTCAGAAGCAGCGCTTCCACCTTCGCCAGCGGAGCGTCGAGCGGAGCGACCGCCTCGATGGCGCCCTCCGGCGTCACCGCGATCTCCAGCGTCCGCCGGTCCCGGCGCAGCAGCGTCCAGGCGATCTGTCGCGTGCCGTAGGTCAGCACATGAGGCTCGCTCATCGCGGAAACTGCGCCTTCGCGATGCGCAGAACCGTGTCGACCAGCGCGTCGATGGCCTCGTGCGAGACCTCCAGCCCATGGTCCGGCGCCATGTCGAACAGGTAGTCGTCGAGCGCGTTGCGCAGGGCCTTCTGCTCATCGTCATTGGCCCAGAACCGAACGATGAGCCGCTTGCGGATGATATCGGCCAGATCGCGGGCGACGAGGGCTGCGGCGTCCTCGGGGGCGTCTTTCAAGGCCGGCATCTCCCGCATCGCGCCGAAGAATGCCTGGGCGGCAGGGTCATCCCGGATCGGCGCCGGGGCCTCCGCGCGGTGGGGCTTGCCAGCAGCCTGCTCGGCCAGATCCACGACCTTCGAGAGGTATTCCTTCTCGCTCATCCGCTTGGCGCGATAGGCGTCGATCGTTTGCTTCAGCATCTCCGAGAAGCTGGCGTAGAGCGCCGGATCCTCCTCCATCCGCTCATTCAGGGTGCGGCGGGTTGCGCTGGCGATGGCGTCGGCCTTGGAGGCGTCGGAGATCTTCTCCTCCTCCAGCACCTTGCGCATGCCCTCCCGGTCGGTGATGTCGATCAGGTCGACGATCGGCATCGGCGGCGCAGACTGCACCTCGCGATCCAGCAGGGCGCGCAGCTGCGGCTCAAGCTTGGTCATGTCCATCGCGTCGCCGAAACGGCGCTGCACCGAGCGGCGCAGACGTTCAAGCCGCACGAAATCCTTCGACCACGCGTCGAGCTTTTCGCGCGGATGGATCTCGGTCGCCTTCTCGGAGCCGAGGGCGATGTCCAGCGTTTTGCCGAATGCCCGCAGCGCGGCGACGAAGGCGTCACGGCGATCCTGGGGCGCAAGATGCTCTTCCAGCGCCTCGGCATCGGTCTTGTCGCGGACCTCGCGGAACACGTCCCAGACCTCGCCATGGCGCTGGGGCAGCTTGCGGATCTCCTCGCTTACGTCATGGAGGGCGCCGGCGACGTCCTCCTCCTCATAGCCCTCCAGGCTGCTGTAGGCTGTCAGCGCCTGATCGAGGTTCTCCAGCAGACCTTCGTAATCGATGACGTAGCCGAACTCCTTCTGGGTCTCGCCGATGGTGCAGAGCCGATTGACCCGCGCGATGGCCTGCAGAAGCCCGTGCTCCTTCAGCCCGTTGCACAGGTAGAGAACCGTGTTGCAGGGCGCGTCGAATCCGGTCAGCAGCTTCGAGACGACGATGAGGATTTCCGGTTCGTCGCCGTTCTTGAAGCGCTCGACGATGGTCTCCTCGTATTTATCCGGGTTGCCGAAGCGCTCCATCTGGGCGTCCCAGAAGGCTTTGACCTTGTCGCGCGACGGGCTGTCGAGGCTCTCCGGCCCTTCGCGCTCATTCGGCGGGGAGATCACGACCTCGGCGCTGACCTCGCCGATGTCGTCGAGGATCTCCTTGTAGCGGATCGCCGCCGCCTTCGAGGGAGCGACGAGCTGTGCCTTGAAGCCGGTGCCCTTCCATGTCTCCTTGAAATGGCGAGAGATATCCTCCGCCCGCGCATAGATCGCGCTCTCGGTCTGCGCGAGGAGATTCTTGCGGCTGTATTTGCGCCGCAGATCCGCTTTCTGCGCGTCGGTGTAGTCCTCGGCCACACGCTCGAACCAGGCGTCGATGGTCTCCGGGTTCACGCTTTGATCGACGAAGCGACCTTCATAGAGGAGCGGCACGACGGCGCCGTCCTGCACCGCCTGGTCGATGGTGTATTTGTGGATGATGCCGCCGAACCGCTCGGCGGTGCTCTTGTCCCGCTTCAGGATCGGCGTGCCGGTGAAGCCGAGATAGCAAGCTCGCGGCAGCAGGGTGCGCATCTGGGCCGCGAAGCCGCCCTGCTGGGTGCGGTGGCTCTCGTCGACCAGGATGAAGATGTCCTCGTCCTCATCAGGTTCCTGCCCGACGCGCATCGCCGTGTCGAACCTGTTGATGACCGTGGTCAGCAGGCGCTTGCCAGCACGCAGCTTCTCCAGGAGATCCCGCCCGGTGGAAGCTCGCTCCGGTTCCAGTTCGCAGGACACGAAGGTGTCCTTGATCTGCCGCTCAAGGTCCCGGCGATCGGTGACGATCAGGATCCGCGGCGCGGCCACCTGGGGCGAAAAAATCAGCGCGCGGGCGAGCATCACCATGGTCAGCGACTTGCCCGAGCCCTGCGTGTGCCAGATCAGCCCGTCGCGGCGCTTGCCCGTGCTGTCGCGCTCGGAGATCCGCTCCATGGTCCGGCGGATGCCGAAGAACTGCTGATAGCGCGCGACCTTGCGCACCCCGCCGTCGAAGACGGTGAAGATACGCGTCAGCTCCAGCAGGCGTTCGGGGCGGCAGAGCGCATGCAGCAGGCGGTCCTGCTCGGTGATCTGGCGGCGGAACTCGGATCTCGCCTCGAAGAAGCCGCGGTGGCGGGTGAATTCGCCGGAGAACAGGGCGGCCATCTCCTCGGCCGGGGGGCGGCGGTCGAGCAGGGCCTCGATCTCGGCATCCTGCGTCTCCTCCTCGCGCCAGCGGGCCCAGAAGCGCTGAGGCGTGCCGACGGTCCCGTAGATCCCCTCGCGCCGGTTCACGCCGATCAGCAGCTGCGCGAAGTGGAACAGGTGCGGGATCTCGGCCGCGCCCTGGTAGGCAAGCAGCTGGCTCGACGCCTCCTTCACATCATGATCGGCGCCCTTGCATTCGATCACGCCGAAGGGGATGCCGTTGACGAAAAGAGCGATGTCGCAGCGGCGCGTATCCGAGGCGCCGACCCGCTCGACGCTCATCTCCGGGGACGCCTGGAAGCGGTTCCGGTCGGGCCGCTCCCAGTCGACATAGGCCATGTGCTGGCTCTTGCGGTCGCCCTCCACGGTCTTGGAGATCGTGGCCCCCAGCAACAGCCGATCGTAGATCTCCTTGTTCGTGCCCACGAGGCCCTTCAGCGCGGTGCGGTCCGGCATCAGCTGCCGGACCGCCTCTTCCGCATCGGCCTCGTTGAAGCGATGAACCTCGCCGCGGCGCGCGAAGCTGTTCGTCTCCAGCAGCCAGCTCTTCAGAACGCCCTCCAGCAGCACGCGGCTGCGCTTGCCGCGCAGGGCTTCGGCCTCGGCGCGGGGCAGGATCTCCCACCCCATCGCGGCGAGGAGCTGAAGCGCGGGGATCTGGCTGTCCGCGGCTTCGGAGGGATCGAACGCGGAGCTCATCGGGCCTCTCCCGCCTCGGCCATCGGACCGAGCTTGAAATTCCGGCCGGTCGGGTGCATATCCTCGTCAAGGATTGGGCATTTCCCGGTCGACGAAGGGGCTCTGGATCTTTCCGGGGCCCTTTTGTTTTGTGCGCTCATGGGAACACCTTCGTCACCCGCAGCTTCGGCGACAGCGTCTCGAAGGCCCGGTTCGGCTGGCCGGGGCGCATCGTGTTCAGGGCGATGGGCCGCGCCACCAGATCCGCCATCTGCAGGCCGACCGAGTTGCTGGCCTTGGGCGTGAACAGCGGCTCGAAGCTCATGTCCGAGAAGTCGGGCGCATTCCATCCCCAGCGCGCGCCGTTCGCGCAGATGCGGCGGAACTCCAGCTCCAGCTCGCCGTCCTCCTTCGCGCCGCGGCTCTCAAAGCAGACATGGGTGAGGCGTCCGGCCTGGCCGTTCCGGCGCAGGAGATGGAGCAGCCGCTCCATGCAGAAGCGCAGCGCGATCTCATAGGGGTTCCAGGGATCGGGGTAGCGATCGACGAGCCGCCGCTTGTCGATCACCGAGGCGATGATCTCGAACGGCGCCTCGGCGATCAGATCGGAGATGGCGCCCATGAACCGCCCGCGCAGGTCCGGATCGGCGCGCAGGAAGGTGAAGGGCTGCTGCTGCTTGCGGATCTCGTGCTCATGCAGGACCACCTCGTCATGCCCGAAGAACTCGAACTTGAACCGCTGGAAGGCGGGGGTGACCCGGGTGATGTAATCCTCCTTGCGCAGGACGCAGAAGGCCAGCGCGAAGACCGGGAACTGCGGGTCGATCCCCGTCAGCCCGTGATCGCCGCTCTCGTCCACGAACACGATATGGTCGGAAAACGCGGTCAACCGGCAGGCTCCGCAGGCACGCGCCAGTCGCCGGTCAGGAGTTTCTGCATCAGACCGCGTTTCTGGCGCTTCAGGGCGTCGAGGTGGGTTTCGGAGGCGGCGAGGTCCGCCCGGAACAGGGCGACTTTCCCCGCCATTTCCCGCTGGGCGTTCTGGCCCGGCGCGAAGAACTCCACGCTGTCGAAGGCCGAGCGCTGCAACGAGCGGCGCTTGCCTTCCTTGTTGCCCTGGCTGGACAGAGCGTCGAGCTGGAAGCGGACATGGTGCTGCTTCAGCAGCTCGGCCATGAAGTCGCTGTCCAGCCCCTTGGCGAGGCGGATGACCCTGTAAGCGGGGCTCACGACCCCGTCGCTCGCTCCGTCGAACCGCCCGAGCGCGCCGTAGTAGGCCGACATCGGATCGTAGACGAAGTCGCCGGGGCTGATGACCCAGTAGGGCGACAGATCCTTGCTCGCCACCGAGCGCTTGAAGTGCTCGGACTGCTTGCGGATCGCGTACTTGCCGACCGTGACGACATCCGTGTCGAGCAGGCCCGGATTGCGGGTCTTCCGCTCGGCGAAGGCGTCGCCGAAGGTCATGCGGGTCCAGCCCTCCGGCCTCCGCCCGCCGCCGATGGCGCGGGTGGAGGCGAAGAGGCGCGCGGCCACCCCGTCCAGCCGCCGCCGCTTGGCGTCGATCAGGCGGGAGGCGGCGTCGATCGCCTCGTCCCAGGTCCGCAGGATTCCGGCGATCCGGCGCTGTTCGGGGAGAGGGGGGAAGGGAAGGCGAACCTCAGAAAGGATGTCCTGAGAGAGGTTATTGATGCTCGACCCACTGCCCAAGCGATGCAACTCGCGCAGCATGACTTCAGATCGCGCCAGCTTCACCAAGTAGAACGCGTCCACGTCCCTGACCGTAACGCGGGCGCGAATGGTGAAGCCGGAAAAACAGACCTTGCTCGAACCAGGTCTGACAAGCGCGCAGCGACCGACCAAAGCCTTGTTGCCGTTGGAGCGAACAAAAAGCAGATCGCCATCATTCAAGGTTTCCTCTTCACGCACTTCGCCTGCAACGCAGCCTTCCGTCAGGGCCGCAATGTCTTTGATTTCCTCGCGATCGAGAAAATCGCCGACCCCGACTATTTTGACGCGCTCGCCGTTGGCCGCCTGCGTGAAATTCAGCCCGTTACGGAAGGAGACGAGCTCGCCAAGGGCGCGAACGGGCCAGTGATGGAAGCTATCAAGCATCAACGCCGAGCTCCTTCAGGCAGGCCGCCATCTTCGCGCGCACGGCATCCAGCTCGGCTTCGATCCCGGCGATCTCCTTCTGCACCAAGGCGACGTCGATCTCCTCCTCCGCCTCGAAGGTGTCGACGTAGCGGGGGATGTTCAGGTTGAAGTCGTTCTCTGCGATCTCTTCGGGGGTCGCGAGATGCGAATACCGCTCCTGCGCCTCGCGAGCGGAAAAGGTTTCGACGATGCGGTTGGCGTGGGCTTCGGTCATCACGTTGACGGTCTTGCCCGGCTCGAACTCCCGGCTCGCGTCGATGAAGAGCACGTCGCGCCGGTCCTCCAGCGGTCCGCCCTGTTCGCGGCGGCGGTCGAAGACCAGGATGGCGACCGGGATGCCGGTGGTGGCGAACAGGTTCGCCGGCAGGCCGATCACGGCGTCGAGCAGGTTCTCGCGGATCAGCGCCTCGCGGATTCTGCCCTCGGCGCCCGCCCGGAACAGCACCCCATGGGGCACGATCACCGCGACCCGGCCCGCGCGGCGGCGGGCGATCTCGATCATGTGGGTGATGAAGGCGTAGTCGCCCTTGGATTTCGGCGGGATGGCCCCGTCCGCGCGCCAGTAGCGCTTGAACTGGTCGTCCGGCGCGGCGTCGGCGCCCCATTTGTCGAGGCTGAAGGGCGGGTTCGCCACCACCACGTCGAAGGTGGAGAGGGCGCCGTCCTGCGCGATCAGCTGCGGATCGTTGAGCGTGTCGCACCAGCGGATGTCGGCGGCGTCGGCCCCGTGCAGGAACATGTTCATGCGGGCCAGCGCCCAGGTCTGGCCGTTCACCTCCTGCCCGAAGAGCGCGACGTCGCGGCGGCCGGTCCCGTCCGCAGGAACCTGCTCGGCCGCGCGGATCAGCAGCGAGCCGGAGCCGCAGGCGGGATCGCACACGGTCTGGCCGGGCCCGGGCGCCGCGAGGCGGGCGAGGAGCGCGGAGACGGCGGAGGGGGTGTAGAACTCGCCCGCCTTCTTGCCGGCGTCGGAGGCGAACTTGGAGATGAGGTAGATGTAGGCCTCGCCGATCACGTCCTCGGAGACGCGCGAGGGGCGCAGGTCGAGCGCGGGCTTTGAGAAATCGTCGATCAGGTGGCGCAGGCGGCGGGCGCGGTCCTTGGGCTTGCCGAGGTTGGACTCCGAGTTGAAGTCGATGTTGCGGAACACGCCGTCGAGCTTCTTCTTGTTGGCGTCCTCGATATGCTCCAGCACGATGTTGAAGAGCTCGCCGATGTTGGCGCGGTCCTTGCGGGCCTTGAGGCTGTCGAAGGAGGCGCGGAAGCGGTCGACGACGGCCCCGGCCTCGTCCTTGATCTCGATGACGGGCAGCTGGAAACGCTCGTTGCGCATGCGCCGCTCGATGCGGATGTCGCGCTGGTCCTCGGGAAGGCCGGCGAATTCCCTGGCGTAGGCGGCGCGGTGGTCGTTCCAGACGTCGGTGACGTATTTCAGGAACAGCGCGACGAGGATGTAATCCTTGTAGGAGCCGGCGTCGACGACCCCCCGGAAGGTGTCGCAGGCCGCCCAGATGGCGTCGTTCACTTCGCTCTGCTTGACGGTGTCGGTCATGGGGGCTCCTGGGGTCAGTCGGCGGCGCAGAGGGCGGCGAGGAGGCGGGAACGGGCCCGGGACAGGTCCTGGAGCAGCGCGGCTTCGCGGGCCTGCAGGTCGACCACCTCGACGATGAGGCGCTGCCGGGCGATCGGAGGGAGCGGGATCTTCATGGCGGCGATCTCCTTCCGGCCGAGCATCGGGATGGACGTGCCCTGCATCTGCGCCTCGGCGCGGGCGCGGGTCGACGGCAGGTTCAGTATGGCGGCGACGTAGCGGGGGTCGGCTCGGCCCTGGTCCGCCACCCGCAGCACGATCAGGGGGGAGAAGGGGACGACGACGCCGGGCGGGCCAGCGTAGGCGACGGCTCGCAGGCCGCCGCGCGCGAGAAGGACCACGTCGTTTTCCTCGAGAGCGCGCAGGCCGGGAAGCGCCTCATCAGGCAGATGATGCAGGCGCTCCATCCGCCCCGCGGCCAACATGTCGAGCGCGCCCGAGGTCAGGGCGCGGCGGCTTCCGCGGTCGGCCTCCGGCAGGGCGCCGCGCATGGCGTTCGCCATGCGCAGGTCGGAGATCTCCGAGAGGGAAATCGAATCGTTCATCATGAAGTCATGATGGAGATGCCTGCGGTTTTTTTCAAGTGGTGTAGGTCGCCTACAGCAACATTAGCTATCGGAGCTTCTCCCTGCAGCACGACAGGCGCGAGGCGCCCTGTCCGAAAGGGGATCGCTCTGCGGACAGTTCGGCAAGGGCGCTCTGGCGCTCGCAGCGCCGTATCATTTGAATGGTCCGTTTTGTTTTGCAGTGAAGGGGCCTCAAGCGTTACAGTCTCGCCATGACCGCCGCCCGTATCGGATACGCCCGCTGCTCCACCGACCGCCAGGACCTGACCGCGCAGCGCGAGGCGCTGCTGGCGCTCGGCGTTTCGGAGGACCGCATCTATGTCGACCATGGCCTGACCGGGCGGAACCGAACCCGCCCCGGGCTCGACCAGGCGCTTGCCGCGGTGCGCGAGGGAGACACGCTGGTGGTCGCCAAGCTCGACCGGCTGGCGCGGTCCGTGCCCGACGCGCGGGACATCGCCGACCGGCTCTCGGCCCGCGGCGTGAAGCTGGCGCTCGGCGGAGCGGTCTATGATCCGACCGACCCGATGGGGCGGATGTTCTTCAACATCCTCGCCACCTTCGCCGAGTTCGAAAGCGACCTGATCCGTCTGCGAACCCGCGAGGGCATGGCCGTCGCCCGCGCCCGCGGCAAGCTGCGCGGCAAGAAGCCCAAACTCTCCGACCGCCAAGCGAAGGAGCTGCGGCGGATGTACGATACGGGGGAGTACTCGGTGAGCGATCTCGCGGAGGTGTTTTCGATCTCCCGCCCGACGGTCTACCGGACGCTGCAGCGGACCGGCGCAGGGAGTTGAGCCCCCACCGGCCACCCCGGAACCACTTCCAGCGACGCAGACAGGGGATCTGGAGCCGGTCAGAAGCGGCGAAACCACGGAGGCCGCTCCTGGGAAATGAAGGACGTCGCCACCAGCGCCTCCGCTGCAACCTAGGCCCCATCATGTTTACACTTATAGGATATAGGTTGACATATTTGCCGGTATGCCCAACATATCCGCCATGGAAGTTGACAGGTCCCTCATAACCGCTCTCATAGAAGCCGCCATGGCGGCGGACTACACTGCCGTGCGGCGGCTCGGCGGCCAGATCGCGAAGCGAATGGCCGAACAGAACGATCTTGAGGGCGCGAAATCCCTTCAGAACCTATTGCGCAAACGGGGCGTTCCGCTTCAAGCGTCAGGTTATGCCGAAGCGCTGCCTCGGGACGCCGGATCGCGACTGCCTCTTATCGAGGAAGGACAGTGGCCGACCACACCGATCATGCTGGGCGACGACGCGGGGCGAACGATCTCGCAGTTCATCGAAGATGCACAGCATATTGGCCTTCTGGCCGAGAAAGGCGTCTCTGCACGCCTCGGACTGCTGCTCTATGGACCGCCTGGCACCGGCAAGTCCCTACTGGCGGGCCATATAGCCGCGTCGCTCCGACGACCTCTATATGTGGCGCGCCTCGACTCGCTGATCTCGTCCCGGCTGGGCGAAACCGCCAAGAACATCAGGGGCATATTCGAGTTCGTACCGTCGCGGAATGCTGTCCTTTTCCTCGATGAGATGGATGCTATCGCGAAGCTGCGAGACGACCGGCACGAACTGGGCGAACTGAAACGCGTGGTGAACACCGTCCTTCAGGGGCTCGACTCTCTAACCGATGACGTTGTGACGGTCGGCGCAACCAACCACCCACACCTTCTTGATCCGGCGATCTGGCGGCGCTTTCCCTACAAGGTCGAGCTGAACCTGCCCGACGAGGATGTGCGCGCCAGCATGTGGGAGCACTTCCTGTTCCTGGGCGATGACGGTCGCAAGGATGACGGTCGCCTGCTGGCTCGGGTCTCAGACGGGCTCAATGGCGCGGACATCGAAAACATCGCGCTGGCGGCACGGCGCCGGGCGATCTTGAGCAACCAGGATTCAAGCCTTGCGCATATCCTGCTGGCCGTAGGCGCGTCGCGCAGCGGCAACCCCCGGCTTCTTGATAATCGTGAGTTGGACACCGCTGACAAGAAGACGCTGACGCGGCTGCTGCACGATAAAGGCGGCATCAGTCAATCGGACATCGCCAAGATCGTTGGCGTCAGCCGCCAGATGGTGCATCGTTATTTGAAGGAGACGCTTGATGGCTGATACCCCCCGGCGTCCGCTTCTGAATCCCGTTCTTCGTTTCACCAAGGACCCGAAGCCTGAGGGCGTGTCGGGGGGCGGAAAGAACGCGGCCAGCATCATGACGGATCGCCTGCCCACCCAGCGGAGGGCGCTGTCGAGACAGTTTCGCGATCTTGCGGCACGAGCAGAGCAGCAGCCGCGCTTCGATGGCTGCGTGGTGCTTTACGCGGCGATGTTCGACGACTCTCTTGCGCCAAGCTACACACCCAAGGACCTTTTTCAGGCAACGCGGAGCGCGCGCCTGATTGCGCCCTATCGTTCGGGATACCTGGTCGAGATCGCGGCGGATCAGCTCTCGCAATACGCGAACCTCGTCGAGACCAGCGGCGCCATCAAGGATCAGGTGGATATCTCGCGCATCGAGGCTGTTCGGTTCTTCGAAGGGGCAGATGCAGGCAGAGCCGCAAGCCTTGACGCGATTTGGGACGCCGCGCCGGAAACAGACGCGGGCAAGGCCTTCGTCATCTGGCTAATGCCCTTGCGCGGTCGCGATGCCGCCGAACACCTGATCCAGAGATTTGCCGCCCTGCGCGACGGCGCGATCGTGCCGCCCCCGCCGCTCCTGACAGGAGTCGATGTTGGCGCGGATACCGATGTACCGGCGGCCATGCGACGCGCAGTGAGAGCCGCGGCGGCAAGCGGCGACCGCATCGGTCTTGCTATGCGCACCTATCGCCAGCACCGCCGAGCTCGGACAACTGTTCTGGTGCCGTCACGCTCCGCACTCGACCAGCTGATCGCCTCGGGCACTGTGTTTCGCATTGAGCCCGTGCAGCCAATCAACTCGACTTCGCCAGGAGAGGGTAGGGAACCCGACCGCCCTTTACCGGGGGATCTGACGACGCTGCCGATCGTCGGCGTCGTTGATGGTGGGCTGACGGCAGCATCCTACCTTCCTGCGGAAGCCTGGCGCGCACCGCCGCTAATCGCTGACGGTGCGGCTGATGCACCACACGGGAACCAGGTCACGTCCCTCGTGGTGCAAGGGCATGACTGGAACAATAACCTGACCCTGCCGCCGCTCTATTGCCAAGTCGGCACGGTTCAAGCGGTGCCTAAAAGGGACGCGCGAGTCATTGTCGATACACAGGACTTCGTCGCCTATCTCGATGGGGTGATGGGAGCGAACCCGGAAACCCGGGTATGGAATTTCTCGCTCAATCAGCCGGAATCCTGTGACCTCGAAGCAGTGAGCCCCCTTGGGCATGACATCGCGATGCTGGCCAGAAAGCATCGCGTTCTTCCAATCATCTCTATCGGCAACAAGCCGGGAACGCGGCTTCAGCCGCCAGGCGATTGCGAGGCGGCGATCACCGTTGGCGGCAGGGTGCATGACGACAATGGCGATCCCGGAGGCGAGTGCCCAGTCAGCCTTATCGGGCCTGGGCCGTCCAGCATGCTGAAGCCTGACCTCTCGCACTTCTCTCACGTCCGCGCCTTGGGCGGCGTGCTCACCAGAGGATCGAGCTTCGCCACCTCCCTGACATCCCCGCTCGCGGCGCACACGATGGAGCGGGTGCGCGAGGCGTCGCCCGATCTCGTGAAGGCGTTGCTGCTGCACAATTCGGACGGGATGAACTTCGATCCGGCGCTCGGCTTCGGCACGCCGACAGCGGCATCGTTGCCCTGGGAGTGCAGGCCCGGCTTCGTCACGCTGCAATGGCGAGCGTCGCTCCGCCCGAACGCCGCCTACTATTGGGAACTGCCCATCCCGGAATCCCTGAAGAGGACCGGCAAGCTGAAGGGCATTGGAGCTTTGACGGCAATCCTTAATCCGCATCCGATGGTGACGGATTATGCTGGACCCAACTACTTTAGCGTGCGCCTCGAAACGGCACTGCAATACCAACGCGGAAAAAATAAAAATAATATTGCTAAGTTTAACAACCTTCTCGGGTCCCTAGATACGGGAAAAGTCACCGAGCAGGAAGCTCGGTCCCTTGATCACAAGTGGAGCCCGGTGCGACATCACAAAAAAGCTTTCCATAGAGTCAGCTTTGAAGGCGATTCACTGCGCGCCTACGCCAGAATCTATGCACGTGACCTATATCTATACGGTTACACTGGTAGTGATGAGATTCCCCAAACGGAAACGGTTTTCGTATTGTCGCTCGGGACCGGCGACGAGAATGATGATGTGTATAACGAGCTGCGCGATCAGCTCGGCGCTTTTGTCGAGACGGCGGTCGTCGAGGCAGATATCGACGTGGACAATGAAGGATTCTGAGCATGAGCAAGGATAAGAACAGGACCATCTGAGGTGGTCCCCGAAATCAGGACATGCGGCTAAGCTTGGTTCGTCGATGAGCGAGGACGAACCGTATGGCGGGGAAGA
>MDTC01101450.1_pt1 | contig 12220 bp, 12 predicted proteins | sample 811181 | NCBI WGS metagenome assembly MDTC01 (sample SAMN05326644, study PRJNA326480) | marine metagenome | isolation source: seawater | place: Pacific Ocean: North | collected 2011
AGCTAAAATTGCAGCACCACCCAAGAACCTTCTTTTTTCAATTGGCTTAACTGCTATAGATGTGTCTTCTCTAGACATTCCGATACTCTCGCAAGCTTGGTATTCATCAATTATTGTATCTCCAAGAACCATTACCCTAAGGCCTTTAAATGAATTTACAGTATTTTTAATTTTATCATCTTTTATTTTATATCTTTTGAGATAATCATCATCGGATTTAATTTGAGTCATATAATTAGAGGAGAATTCTTTTTTTAATAAATCGGCAGATGACAAGTTTGCAGTTCCAGAACTAAAAATTAATTTACTATCAATTTTATCTATAATTTTTTTTTCGATATTAAATTTATTCTTATATTCAAATCCCTTAACCACGGCGTCTGGCTTGATTTTTTGAATAAAGCTCTCTATGGAATTTCTAATTAAGTGTACTTCATCAATCAATTTTATCGACTTAACATTTGAATATCTTATTTTATCTTTTACAAAAGCTTCATCTTTTGATAGTTTATCACTAAGAACACCTACTATTAGCTTTTCTGAAATTTTTTTAGCAAACTCCAATATACGCAAGTGACCTGTGTGAATTATATTAAATTTTCCTGTGATAACAACTTTTTTATATTTCATTTAAAATTTAATTAATATTCTTTCATAAGATTTTTTTTGCGACATATACTTAATTGCTTTATTAATTTCAGGTAATTTGAAAATTTTATTATAAAAATTATTTAAATTTATATTATTTTTTCTAATTATTTTAGAAATTTTCGGAATATCTTTAGTAGGATTAACATTGCCACCTGTGCTTCCAATTATTTTTTTGCCAAGAACAATTTGTAGAGTATTAAATGAAATCTTTTCTTTAAAATTTTGTACCCCTAGTAATATTAATTTACTTTTTTTTAACATAAGATCGAGACCTAATTCTATTATCTTCCCATTGCCTGTTGTATCAAAAACATAGTCAAAATAATTACCATTATTAGTATTTAAAATTTTTTCTTTAAGTTTACTGTAGTCAGTATTTTTGAAAAGAATAAAATTTTTTTGCTTAAATTTTTTAATAATCTTTTTTTTATTAATATTAGAATCTACAATAATTATTTTTTTTGGTTTCATCAAAGCCAAAATTTGTATTATGCTTATACCAATACCACCAGCTCCAAATATTAAAATTGATTTATTATTTTTAACTTTTGCATCATTAACAACTGCGCCATACCCAGTTGTTAATGCACAACCAAATATCACACCTTGTTTATCGGAGATACCCTTGGGTATTCTAGTTATTCTATTTTCTGAAACTACTGCAAATTCATTAAATGTAGTTACTTTTCCAGCATTAATTTTTTTTTTACCCATAGAGTAATTTGGGCTACAAGAGTCATATCCATCACTTTTTTGCCAATGCAAAATAACTCTATCTCCTTTTTTAAATTTTTTTACGTATTTATTTTTATCTATAATTATGCCAGTTCCCTCATGACCTAATAAATGAGGTAAAAAATTATCTTTTCCTTTTACACCATTAATTTCTCCTATCTGAGAACCACATATGCCACTATAATACATTTTAATCAAAACCTGACCTCTGCTTAGATTGTGATTAAATTTGATATTAGATATTAATAATTTTTTTTTTAGCTGTGTTAGAATTGCTGCTTTAAAAATTAAATCTTTATTTTTTTTATTTATCATAATATAGAAAACCTTTTAAACTAAAATGTTAAATCTTACAAAACAAGAACTAGATGAGAATCTAAATTTTAAAGAAGGTTTTGTGGAACGTTATATATCTTCTAAGGATTTAGATGTAATAAGAGATATAGTAAATTTACATTGGAAAAAAGTATTGCTCTCTAACTATCCTAAAAAATTTAATAATCCAGAACTTATACAAATTTATGATTATCATAAAATTTCAGATCAAATTGATCATAAAAAACTATGGCCACTAAAAAATAGAATATTATCTCTTAATGATTATAAAAAAATATTATCAACAAATTTGTTTAATAATATAAAAAGTATTTATTCTGATGTTGAAGTTTCAGATGAAAATAATATTGGTCATGGCGAAATCTACTGGCGAATTGTTAGACCCAAAAGTCCGAAAGATATTGGATCCATTCATGCGGATCGATGGTTTTGGGAAATTAATAATAATTATTCACCCCCAAACTCTAGAAGGATAAAGTTTTGGATATCATTATGGTGTGAGGGCAATAATGGCTTGAGTGTTATTCCAAATACCCAAAAATTAAAATATGATTTTGATTATGAGTTTAAAGATGGGCAAAACAAACCTATTTTTTTACCTGAAAAAAATAATCTAAAAGTATTAAAATTAAATTCCAAACCAGGAACATTAGTAGTTTTTCATGATAATTTATTACATGGAGGATGTCTGAACGAATCAGAATTAACTCGTGTAAGTATAGAATTTACAATATTTACAAAAAAAATTAATTAATTTTAATTAATTACTAACTTGCATTAAAAGTATTGTATCATGTTGAGAAAGAGTCCAGAATTAAATTGATAATTTCTGAGTTAGTTTTTTTATAATAGAATAAATCTTCTTTTTTCTTTTTAAAATCATTAATATTTTTTAATATTATATTTTCCTTAACAAAATATATTTCATATTTTTTTGTCAAAGCATTTTCTAAAATTCTAATATTGTCTTTTCTATCATAACAAAACTGCATAAAACTAAAAAAAACGAATCCTTCGATTTTTGGTTTAGTTTTCAATTTTTTTTCAAATAAACCAAGTTTCTTATAAGTAAAATGATTTTCCCCGGTATAAAAACTAATTTCTTTTCCAAATTTAGAAATAAAATTTTTTATCATATTTATCTGCAAAGCTTGAGGTAAAAATTTATTGAATAGTGTATCTGGATAACAAAAAAGTAAATTATTTTTATTCATTCTATATCTAATTTAATAAGAATTCATTTTTGTCAGATATGAAGTATTAATTATTTCATAATAGTCTAGTAAATTTCTTTGCCCATATGGAGTAAACAAATTTTTAAATCTTAAATTTAATGACCATCTTGTTGATTTCGTTGTATTTAAAGGAATGTAGTGAAAATTATTTGCATTAAATATTAACACATTGCCAACCTTAATATTTTTTCTAACACCATATTTTTTAGAATATCTTTCAAATAAGATTTCATCATTTTTTTTAAATAATGAGTCAATTAAATCATGCTTATTTTTTGGTATCATTGTCATGCACATACTATCTTTACAATTGACCAAAGGTATCCAAACAACTAGTTCATGCATTGATGAAAGAGGTGTGTCTTTATGCAATAATGGCCTCTCATCATCAAATGGCATTTGAATTGCTAAATTTACATTTTTTTGAACCACAACATCGGGCCCGATCATTGAGTCAAAAAAAGGTTTTAGCGCTAAATATATATCTTTTTTTAATTCTTTTCTTGTATTTATGAAATTAATAATTTTCATTCTTGTACTGTTTATGTTTTCAAAGTTGTTATACTTATGAAAATTTTCAAATTTATCTCCTGCTAAAAAAACTTTAAATTTTTTATTAATTTCTTCTTTTAAATTATTAATAAACATTAATTTTTTTTTATTAATCTCATATGATATAAATCCATTATGATAAAAATTTTTAAAAATATTATTATTAAGGTCCATTTAAGAATTGTTTACAATAATGATATATGTAAGTAAATAGAATTGAACTGAACACGAATTTATTATGAAAGATTTTTGCTGGCACTCAACTTTAGACAAGAAAAAAATTAAACAAGAAATTTCTAAGGCAATAAAAATCAGAAGAATAGATAAAGCAAATTACCTCGAATTTCATGAAAAATAATATATTCATAATTGGTTCAAATTCATTTTCAGGTTCAAACTTTATTAATTATTTGCTAGATAAGAATTTTTTTATAGTTGGCATAAGTAGATCAAAAGAGAATAAAAATATTTTTTTAAAATATAAAAAAAATAAAAATAAAAAAAATTTTATTTTTTATAAAGCAGATATAAACAAAAATTTTAATCTTATAAAAAAATTATTAAACAAATATAAACCATCTATTATTATAAATTTTAGTTCACAAGGCATGGTAAATGAAAGTTGGAATTCACCTTTAGATTGGTACATAACTAACTTTCTATCAACTGTAAAGATTGTAAATTTTTTGTTAAAAAAAGAATACTTAAAAAAATTTATAAATTTCACTACTCCTGAGGTTTATGGAGATAATAAAAAAAGATTGAGTGAAGAGACATCTTTTAATCCATCAACACCATACGCATTATCTAGGGCATCAGCCGATACACATATGAAATTAATGAATAGATATAAAAAATTTCCTATAATTTTCACTCGGGCAGCAAATGTATATGGTCCCCATCAACAACTATATCGAATTATTCCTAAAGCAATAATGATGTTAATAAAAAAAAAAAGGATTCCAATAGATGGTGATGGTTTAACTTTTAGATCTTTCATACATATAAACGATGTAAACAATGCTCTTTATAAAATATTACAACATGGAAAAATAGGAGAAACTTACCATATTTCTACCAGTGGCTACATCTCAATAATTGATTTAGTAAAAAAGATAATTAAAATTTTTAAAAAAACAAAAAATTTTAATAAATATATTTTTTACAAAAAAGATAGGATAGGGAAAGATGAATTTTATAAACTTTCTTCAAAAAAAATAATTAAAAACTTAGGATGGAAACCTACCATAACTATTGATGATGGGATTAAAGATGTTGCTGAATGGATTCAAAAAAACTATAAGTCTTTAATAAAGAGCAAACTAACATATTTACATAAAAAATAGTTTAGTTTTTAAAATGGTCCCGAATATTCTTTATCTGGAACATCGTGTAATTGCTTTTTGATTTTTTTATAAATTATTTTTTTATTAAATATTTTTTCACATTCTAGAATTATTTTTTTATAATCTGGGTAAAAATTTTTTGTAAGTGAAAATCCTGTGGGTACAGGGCAATCTGGCATTGCAATTTTTATAGGTCGGTATTTTAATAATTTATAATTCCTAATGTATATTGAAGATATTATTTCATTTGCAATTGATCCAAATGAAAATCCTGAATCTAAAATAATTAGTCTTTTTGTTTTTTTTACAGATTTTTCTATTTTTTCAAAATCTAATGGCTTGATTGATCTTAAATCAATAATCTCTGCAACTATATTATTTTTTTTCAAAATTGTTGCCGCAATGATAGCTTCTGTTGTCATATGTGAACTTGCAACTATAGTTAAATCTTTGCCCCTTTTTAAAATATTTGCACTGCCAATTTTGCTTTTAATAAAACCATTTTCTACTCTACCCTTTTGTTCATGCAGCCATCGATGCTCAATAAAAATTACAGGGTTATCATCAAATATACTACTAATTAGAAGCTTTTTTGCATCGTTTGCGTTCGAGGGCATTACAACTTTTAAGCCGGGAATGTGTGAAAAAATTGATTGAAGAGATTGTGAATGTGTAGGACCTTGACCCCAACCTCTTCCAACAATCATTCTTATAGTGATTGGTACTCTAATTTTTTTATTAAACATATAATAAAATTTTGAGGCATTATTAATTATTTGATCTAAGGCGAGAAGAGAAAAGTCTAACCTTTGATGAGTCATTACAACTCTGCATTTTTTAATAGCACAACCAATACCTATACCTGTAAGTGCATTTTCAGAGCACGGTACATCAAAAACTCTTTCGGATGAATATTTTTTTTGTAGATTTCTAGTAGTATTAAAAACTTCTTTTGGATCTGAAACTCCAAGCCCATAACATATTAAATTAGGATCTTTTTTTAATGACAAATCCAAAGCTTCATTTATAGCTTCGGCATAAGTTACATATTTATATTTAGGCATATATTTCTTTTTCTTTAGTAGAACTTTTTGGATATTTGCTTCTTTTCGCTTTATTAAAACTTAAATTTATTTCGTTAGAGATTTTTTTATTGAAATAATCATTTTTTTTTTTATTTAAGATTTTATTGTATTTTTTTTCTAAAACAATCAAAGGATCATTTTTTTTCCAAAAATCAATTTCTTTTTTTGGTCTATATTTTAAATTATCATCATTAAAAGGACCACAATGTTCTAGATATCTGTAGGTGTTGAACTCTAAAAATATTGGTTTATTTTTTTTTTCAACATACTTTTTAGCATGTAAATATTTTTGATATATTTCTATTGCATTTAAGCCGTTTGAAAATAAACTTTTAATACCAATTTTTTCTACCATTTTATGAATTTTTCTATTCTTAGGCTGCCTTACGTCCATATTAGAATAAACAGAATATTTATTATTCTCACAAATAAAAATTATTGGCAAATTTTTAATTATTGAAAAATTTATAGTTTCATAAAATACACCTTCTTCAATTGCTCCATCTCCAAAAAAAGCTAGTGCCAAACCTTTTTCTTTTTTTATCTTTTTTGACAAAGCAACACCCGCAGCGACTGGTATAGAATTTGCTACAATTGCAGTACTTAATAAAAAACCAACATCTTTATCTATCAAATGCATTGAGCCTCCACGTCCTCCACTGCACCCAGTTGATTTTCCCATAATTTCAGAAATGAGCTTGAATAAGTTCCCTCCTTTGCCTAAATAATGAGCGTGAGCTCTATGACTGCTTAAAACTTCATATTTTTTATTTTTGAATAATATTGACAAAGGTGCAGCTATACTTTCTTGGCCAATTGACAAATGAACAGGACATCTTATTTTCCATTCACTATATTCCTTTGATATTTTACTCTCGATTTTTCTTATTCTTAAAATTTGATAGTAAATTTGACTTATAATTTTTGGAGATATTTTCATTTTTACGGGATAAACCAATAATAATCCCCCTTATATCCATTTTTTTTAAAGAAACTTACCCATTCTTTATCAGACATAATTGTTTTAGCTGTTAAATTCCATTTAAACATTCTCTCTTTTTCTTTATTATTTTTATAGGCGTCAACTGTTATAAAGCTTTTTCCTTTAGAAACCCTTGAAATTTCTTTTAATGATTTTGCACAATCTCTTTTATTTAAATTATGAATTGTATTAATACTGATAACTAAATCAAAATAATTGTCGTCAAAAGGTAAACTTTTACAATTAGAAACTTTTAAATATTTCTTTATTTTAAACAAACAATTATCAATTGCATATTTTGAAATATCAATTCCATAAATTTTTAATTTTGGAATTTGTTTTTTAAAATCATGTAACATAAATCCTTTTCCGCAACCAATATCAAGAATTTTGAAAGAAGGTTTAACTTGATAGTATTTAATAAAGTCTCCTACAACATTATACCAAAATCTTTTATTATAATAATAACCACCATATCCAGTCAGTCTCGAACCATCAAAAAATTGTTTATTAAATTTTCTAGCAATTGTTTGATATTTTTTTTTATTACCTTGAATTCTATCAACATTTCTTTTTGAGGAAGGATATTTCTTTAATAAATTTATTTTTTTACCCATTTTATTTAAATGATAATTTTTTTAATTTTTTGATATTATAATTTTCTATCTTATCCTTAAAATTTTTGCTTTCAAAAAAATTTTTTAATTCAAATATAGCATAATCAATATTATATTTTCTTTTAAATCCTAATTTCTCTAATTTATTTGAAGACAATCTATATGATCTGGGGTCATTAGACTTTTTTACTATTATTTTACATTTAATTTTTTTTTGGATTTTTCTAGCAAGATTAAGAATTGATAAATTCTCAAAGCCTGCATTAATTACATGACCAGGTATTTTTTTTTTTAGAGAAAAATAAAAAATTCGCACTAAGTCTTTGATGTGAATATTGGGTCTGATTTGTTTTCCCCCTAAAACTGTAATTTTTTTATTTTTATAGGCTTGGTGCGTTAGCAAATTAACAGAAACATCCAGCCTTAGTCTTTTTGAATATCCACATACAGTTGCTGGTCTAATACAAACCACATCTATTTCTTTTTTATAGCTAAGTAAAATTCTCTCAGCAATCATTTTTGTTTTATTATAAATTGATATAGGTATTAGTTCTAACTCTTCAGAAACATTCCTTTCTTTTTTAATTCCATAAACACTGCCAGAACTTGCAAAAATAATTTTTTTGACTTTTGCTTTTATTGCGGCTCTACATATTCTATCAGTGGCAAGCACATTTATATCCCATGATAAAGAGGGATGAAGTTCAGCAGAAGGATCGTTTGCAACGTTTGCTAAATGAATGATATACTGATATCCAGCGAAATCTTTATGAGATATCTTTCTAATATCTTTGTTTAATATTTGAATATTTTGTGATTTTTTAAGAAAATTGCCATATATTTGGCGGTCAATAACTTTAACGTAAAACCCTTTATCCAAAAGGTATTGGCTTAATATTGTTCCAATATAGCCACAACCACCAAGAATAATAATTTTTTTTTTGTGAAATTTCATATAAGCATAAATATCTTTAGTAAATTTAAAAATGATATTAATTAAAGACTATATATTTTTTTTAATTAAAGCACTAAATTGTAAAATTTATAAGGTATTTTAAATATATATCCATTAAATTTTATTATATTAAAATAATCAGATTTTAACAATCATGCTAAGAAAATAAAAAATGCTCCAAATCATTGCACAAAATATTTTCATATAAATTTTATCTAGGTTTATTTTTAAGATTAATTAGGATAAATTTTATTCTATTATGGATAAAAAAAAAGTATTAGTAGTTGGTGGTTCCAGTGGTTTAGGTATTCATATTACAAAACTTTATTTGAATAAAGATTATAGTGTTACAAGTATTTCAAGAAAAATTAACTCTAAAATAAAAAAAAATGTTAGACAGATAAGTTGTGATATTTCTAACTTAGAAAAATTAAAAGAGGTTTTAAAAAATTTTAAAAGAGATAAAATTTTTTTTGATATAATAATTCATAATGTTGGAGGATCCCAAAAAATTTATAATTATGATGTTGACTATAAAAGTTATGAATTTGTATGGAAAAGTAATCTTGGATATGTGGTGGAAATAAACAAGCATTTTATACCTTATATGCGAAAAAAGAAATGGGGTAGGATCGTTCATGTATCCTCTTCAGCTGCATATAATTATTTTGCACCAACTCCATACACTTCAGCTAAGTCAGCTTTAAATACTTATGTGTCAAGCATCTCAAGAAGATTAATAAAAGATAAAATTGTAGTTTCTTGTGTTTGTCCAGGACCTATAGAATTACCAAAGAGATATATGACTATTTCTCAAAAAAAAAACAATTCTTTTTGGAAAAATTATAAAAAAAATCACTTACCTATTGGCAGATTAGCAAAACCTGTTGAGATAACTTCTATTATATATTTCTTAACTTCTAAAGTTGCATCTTATTGTTCAGGTGCTATATGGAATGTAGATGGCTCTGAATATTAAAGTTGAAAAAAATTTTAACAGTTGATTAAATTGGATAGTAATTTTTCCATACAATAATATTAAAAAAACTTAGAAGTGACAAATGAAATAATTAAAAAATAATAGTTTTTCTAATATTTATTTCAGCTATATATAAAACAATAATGAATAAAATTATAAGAGCATATAAAGCAATTAAACAAGAAAAATATTTAATTATTTTATTACCAATAGCACTTTCACTTATTCCAATAATTATTTTAATTAAAAATGTAGTTTTGTTGAGATTTGGATTAATACATTCTGATAGAATGGGTCATTTCATAACAGACACCGCATTGTACTTAATTGAAAAAAAAAAAATTGAAAAAAAAAAAAAATTATTAGATTTTCTTTACTTTCCAAAAAAAATATCAAATCAGCAAATAGAAAAAATGTGGAGAAGAGAAATATCTATTAGTTCAGTTTATTTAATTAGACCATTTTGGTTAATATTTAGTTTTTTAAATCTAAGAGAGCATTTAGCTGGAATTTCAGAATCACAGACTAGGGATATAAAAAATCTTTTAACAAAAAATAAGAACATCATAAAATTTACTGATGAAGAAATTGCTTATTGCAAAAATATTTTAAAGATAAATAAAATTGATGAAAAAAAAATTGTATTAATTATATTAAGAGATAGCAATTTTTTAAAAAAGACTATGCTTAGAAAAGGCAAAATGCATTTATTTAATTATCATAATTACAGAAATCCAGATGTAAACACATACAAAAAAGCAATTAAGTTTCTTTTAAAAAATAATTTTCACGTAATACGAATGGGCAAACATCTTCAAAAAAAATTACCAATAAAAAATAAAAAATACGTTGAGTTATTTAATTCTAAATTTCACAGTGATTTATTAGAGATTTACCTAGGATCAATTTGTAAATTCTGTATATCTTCAAGCACCGGGTACGATGAAGTTCCAAAAATTTTCAATAGACCAGTTTTATTTACAAATGTTTGTCCCATATCGGATATACAAGCTAATTCTAAAAATTATATGATTATATTTCAAAGATATTTTGATGCATTATCCAAAAAAGAATTGACTTTTACTGAAATAGTAAAAAAAAATTGTCATGAAATATATAGCTCTTTTGAATTTAAAAAAAAAAAAATATTTTTAAAAGAAAATACATCAGATGAAATATATCAAGCAACAAAAGAATTTTTAAATATTTTAAATAAAAAAGGTTTTAAAAAAACTAAACTACAAAATTTTTTTTGGACCAATTTTAAAAAAAAAATAGTTAAAAAAAGCACATTCTGCACACATGAAGTTTTTAACGCAAGAATTAGCGAATTTTTTTTAAAAAAAATAACAAAAATTATGAAATAATAATAAGTTGATCAATTGCTTGGTTCTACGAATAAACAACCAAAAAAGTCAATTTTACCTAAACAAATTTCAAATAAGTTGACGCTATATAATAAAATTAACAATCATTTTATTTTATTTTATAAAAAATATCGAGGTTAAATTCACTAAATTAAAAATTTAAAATTTTAATTGAATGAACTGTTTTTGGTTTTTAATACTCCAAATTCTTTTCTGATTTAAAATTGATAAAAACTTTTTATGACTATTTCCAGTACCAAAATAGCGAAGCGGCCTAAATTTATACTTTTTAACTTTAAATTTATTTATTAAGTTATTTAATTTTGAAAAATCATTTATAGAATTTACAGAGTTTAATTTTGCTCTATTTTTTTGTCTAGAACCAAAATCAATTGTGGGCACACCATAATACGGTGCCTCCATAATTCCTGAGCTAGAGTTTCCCATTATAAAATTTGAATTTTTTAATAATGTTAAATAATATTCGAATCTCATTGATGGTAAAATTTTTATATTTATAAATTTTTTTTTTTTTAATAAAAAAATTTTTTCTAATATAATTTCACTACCAAGATCATTATTTGGGAGTAAAATTACATAATTAAATTTGCTTTTTACAATTAACTTTAAAAATGATTGTATTTGATATTTGATTTTTTTTAACTCAGTTGTAACTGGATGGAATAAAAAAACCCCATAATTTTCAAATAAAATGTTATACCTTCTCTTTACCTCAGAAATATCAGGTAGATTTTTTTTTAAAATCAAATCTACATCTGGAGATCCAATTGAAAAAATATTTTTACCTTTTTCTCCCATTTGTAAAAGTCGTTGTTTTGCAATTTTATTTGTTACAAAATGCAAATGAGACAGTTTAGATACAGAATGTCTTAAGATTTCATCAACAGTCCCAGAAATTTCTCCTCCTTCAATATGAGCCACTTTAATATTATTTAAACAACCTGTAATTGCTCCAGCGAGCGACTCTACTCTATCACCATGTACAACTATTAAATCTGTATGATTATTTTTAATAAATTTGTTTATTCCCTTGATTGTATTAGCTAGTATTATATCCATACTCGCATTTTTTGACTGATTGCTAAATTTATAACAATTTTGAATCTTATCTTTTTCTATTTCATCTAAAGTATACCCATATTTTCTAATATTATGCATACCGGTAATTATTAAATTAGTTTTGAATTTATTGTTTTTTTTTTGTAATTCTAAAATTAATGATTTAATTTTTCCATAATCAGCTCTTGTCCCAGTTATAAATGTAATTGTCTTCACTTAATATATTTTTTCTTTATTTGGATATTTTTTTTAATATCAGCATTGGCTTGTTTTCCAATTAATTTGCTAAAATCTTTGGTA
>MDTC01195072.1_pt1 | contig 12219 bp, 9 predicted proteins | sample 811181 | NCBI WGS metagenome assembly MDTC01 (sample SAMN05326644, study PRJNA326480) | marine metagenome | isolation source: seawater | place: Pacific Ocean: North | collected 2011
CCGGTATCGTCGACATCATCATCGTCATCGTTATTGTTATCATCGTTTTCGCAAGAAGACATTGGAACAACAACAGACGGCGACCGCTTTTTTGCCGTTGGACGAAGAAGATTTGTTGAGACGAAGAAGAAGAAGAAGAAGCGAAAGCGTCGTTGCCTCCTCGTCTTCCTCCTCCTCCACTTCTTCTTCTTCTTCTTCTTCTTCTTCTTCTAAAGACGACAATAACGAGTATAATAAATACGTGGGCGTCATTCAATCGGACTGGCTGGACTCTTCGCAAGAACTCAACTTATTCGGTCCAAATGTTGAGAGAGAGAGAGGTACAACGAGACCAAAAATGAGAAGAAGCGAGTCGTTTTTCACCACTGCAGAGCAGGAAACGATTGATTTTTCATCCATCACGGACGAATTGAAAAGAACGAGAGAATTCGTAGAACCGGAAATGAAACGCGGATTCGCGAACAATATCTTTGAAAGCGCGACGGAGATGGAAGAGATGATGGAAGATGATGAAACGAGAGTTAATAATGCCGAGAAAGAGCGATTCTTTCGACGGAGAAGACAAAGACGAGACAAAGATCGATCAATTTCAAATGCTAGCAGCGTTCCTTTCGTGTTGCGACAGGTCATCAAAGCTTTTTCCTACGTCACGAATGCTATCGTGAGTTTATTAGAGTCCGCGTTGCCTTATCAAGTACCTTTAACGGCAATTCGATGGAGCGTGTATGCCGTGTGCGCGCTGTTGGCGACGTCCCTGACTCAGAAGTTTTTAGTTTTACTCGCGTGTACTGGAGGCGTGCTTTTGCTTTTTGGTGCCTTGAATGCAGGTTTAAATGGAGAGGGTTTACATGAAAATAGAGACAGATACGATAGTAGCAATAGAAGAACGAGAAGGAGATCAGCGACAAACACCAAAGGAAGAGATTTTGACGCGAATAGAAAAACATACGCGAGAGGCTCGCAATATCGTACACGATCCAACCCGAGATGGGGAAGAGGAGAAAGGAATAGTGGTAACAGAAACGCGCATCCCACTATGGATGACGATTTGATGGATTTAGAAATTCCTTTTACGGAATTCGTGAGCGAGAACTTGAATCGAGCGGCACAGTTTAGCGGCGATCTTTTAGGCTTTTCGTTTGATGAAGACGAAGGACGCTATTCTCAAGCGCGAAAACCGAGAACAAAAACAATGAAAGCAGATACTAACAGTCGTGAAATAGAGATTGACGACGGGAATGGAGAGTGCATCGATGTGACACTTGAGAAACAGACGGAAGACTCATCAAGTTTCACAATTGGATACCGAGAGTGGCTCGAAGAGAGCGGAACTACGAATAATATTGCCGATATTAAAGATTCGACTACTCCAATAAATAAGGAAGACCTCAACGCTACAGATGAAACGCCAGCAACCTGGACAACCCGGAATGACATTGACAGCAACGAAGAAGAGTTTGTGTTCGAAAGTTACGACGACGACGACGACGACGAAGTCGAGTACGACGACGAGGATGAAAACTTCATAGAAGACGAAGACGATTTAATTGAGCCTGTCTTCCGTCGTCTCCGTGAAAATGGTAGTCAATCATTCAGTTGGTTCAACGAGTTTCTCACGGGTCGATTTTACGGAGCGTTCCAGGAAGATCGGGTAGAGGTGATTTTACCTCGAGAAGAGAATGTCGAACATCATGAGGTTGAAGAAGAAAAGCCCAGACGCGGTCACGGAAGGGGTGGTGGCGTCACGCGATAATGGCAAAAGCGCGTCTAGCTTTGTTTCCTTTACCTACAGGACAGGGTATTTTGTCAGTTTTCACAAAAAATTCATTTTTGGAAAGAAAATAAAAAGAAATTTCACCACAAAGACTTTGATTTGCGCGCCACACCAAACACTACAATACAATGTCGAGAGTTTTTGCATCGCCCTCTCCTTCTTTTACGAGAACTTCGTACTCGTCGTCACCGCCGACGACGCCGACGAGGAAACAGCTCATCGGCACGACAAATAAAATTCGCAAGAAGACGAGCGGCAAAAGAATATCCACTGCTGCTTCAATCGAAGACGAAGGCGGCGAGGAAATGACCGCCTCGTCGTCGACGTCGATGGACGACGCTTTATTAGCGGTCGCGCAAAAAGCCATTTCGGAGATTAAACCGGGGATGACTATCGCCATCGGTACTGGGAGCATTTGCTCAAAACTCTTTGACGCTTTAGAGACGGAGAACATTTTGGACGTGAAATACGTCCCAGCTTCCACCTTAGCGGCGAAAGAGTTAGTGGTGCGCGGATTAGCGCCCGTAGTTGATTGCAAAGAGATAGCAGCAATTGACCTGGTGTTCTTACAACCCAACGAAACGGCTGTTTACGACGGGAATATTGTTTCAATCTTGGATAGAACACAAACGCCGATACAACCGTCCATCGTCGCTACTAGAAACGTATTGAAGAAATCGTTGAAAACAATCTTGTTCACAGAACAGTTTCGAGATTACATCGGCGGTTCTATTCCAGTAGAGATTGATATGGAGAATTGGGAATCTATTGCGGAAGAGTTGGACGATTTGTTTCTAGGCGACGCGGAATTGTGGCGAAGAGGACGCGGCGACGAACAGTCGCATCCGAGGGGTGGAAAAAACCCGTTTGTTTCAGCTGATGGGACGACTATTGTAGACATAAAGTTTGAAGACGCGTTAAAAGGTGGGCGATATAGCAAAGGATTCGTATTAGCCGGAGAGGACTGTTCGCCATTTCAAATCCAAGCGGAAATTGAAAGCGTAGCTGGAGTTCGGGCGCATGGATTGTATACAACCGCGGATGCGGTTTTGGCCCCGTGGGGAGATGATGGTTTGACACCGTTATTCGTGCACAAAGGCGAAGAGTTGCCGATGTATTGATTGAGCTAGGTACGGGTACTTTTACCACGTACCTAATTTTTGACCTACGTATGTAGTTCAGTTTTGGTATCACTACTTTTACCAGTTGGGTATGGTTATGGTTGGTATTCTTTCTTCCTCTCTTCCTCTCTTTCTTTCTTTCCTTCTCTTTCTCCTTTTTTTTACTCTTTGCTCGTGGGTATATATACGATAAATAGTGCAAATTTTCCGCGTCGTCGTCGTCGTCGTCGTCAAAAATCATTCATTTCTTCTTCATCATTCTGTGTTTGCGTTTGCACGCGCGCGCGCACCCGTACGAATCACACGCGGATTGACGAAAGAATCTCTTTCTTTCCCCATTTTTTCTCTGCGAATTGTCGATCGCGACTAATATCACGTTTAAATAATGCGTCACGACACGTTCGTAAGAACACCTCCCGATTCACCGACGCACAATCCAGCTTCGACACAAACGCACAATAACGTATCCACGCCTTCAGGGCACGCGATATTCAACGGGAATGGGAGCCCGTCGAAACACATCTCACAGTTGATGGAGTTGAACTGTTCGGTTGGGAAAGGGAGAAGGAAAATTACGCAAAGTTCTAGTAATGATAATGGTTCGGTAGAGTCGAGCGCTTCCATGCCTTCTCTTTCGCATCAGCAACAACAATTCTTCCGCTCGAAAGTGGACGAACGCGTCTCTGCGAATGGAGGGAATCGGGAACCATTTTTGATTGGCGTCGCGGGAGGCACGGCTTCGGGTAAGTCTACCGTTTGTAATCTCATCATGAACTCGTTGCAAGAGAAACGAGTCGTGTTGTTAGCGCAAGATTCGTTTTATCGACCTTTAACCGAGGAGGAAAGAAAAAACGTAAAACAGTATAACTTTGATCATCCAGACGCGATTGAATGGCCTTTGATCTTGAAAACGTTGAAAGATTTGCTCTTACGAAGGAATGTGAAAGTGCCCGTGTATGATTTCGTGACGCATTCGAGGAAGGAAGGGGTGGATATTAACATCGAACCCGGGGATGTGATAATCATCGAAGGTATTTTGGTATTAGCGATGGAGGCGGTGAGAGATTTGTGCCACATGAAGATTTTTGTGGACACCGACGACGATTTACGTTTGGCCAGAAGGATGAAAAGAGACACGTTGGAACGAGGGAGACAAGTGGATGGGGTAATTTTGCAATACACGACGTTTGTGAAACCGATGTTTGAGGCGTATGTTTCGCCGTCGAAAAGAAACGCTGATATTATAATCCCGTGGGCGGGAGGGCAAAACTCCGTCGCGATTGATTTAATCGCAAAGCACATTCGAACAAAGCTAGGCCAAACAGATTTGAGGCGAATTTATCCGAACTTGGTCGTGTTACCGCCACACTTTCAGATTCGAGGGATGCACACGATTATTCGCGACCGAACGGTTTCCAGGTCAGATTTCGTCTTTTATTCTGATCGTATCATTCGTTTAGTCGTTGAACACGCGTTGGGGTATTTGCCATTTAAAGAGCACCAAATTGAAACACCAACTGGAGAAACGTACCGCGGTGTTTCCTTTTATTCGAAAATATGCGGCGTTTCGATGATTCGAAGCGGCGAGGCGATGGAAAACGCGTTGAGAGCATGTTGTAAAGGGATCAAGATTGGTAAAATTTTAGTGAAAAGAAGAGATAAAGACGGTTTGGGAAGTGATTTATTGCGACGAGAATCGCCGCCGTTTGAGGTTGAGGAAAACAACGACGACATAGATTCCGACGAGGACGACTTAGATCTGAGTAAATTGCCGGACGTCTTATACCAGAAATTACCGTTTGACATTTCGGAGCGGTACGTCTTACTCTTGGACCCGTTATTAGCGACTGGATATTCCGCCATGGCGGCAATAAATACGTTGAAAGCCCGAGGCGTCTTAGAGGAACGCATTTTGTTCGTCTCTGTGATTGCTTCCACGCAAGGCGTACATCAATTGTGCACGAAATTCCCAAAGATGAAAATTATCACTTCCGAAGTCGACGCCGGATTGTCGGACGATAATCGAGTGTTGCCGGGAGTCGGGGAGTTTGGCGACCGGTATTTTGGCACCGAGAAGGAGGACAGTGAATTTATTGTTGGCTCGTCGAGTAAATTTGAATGACTGATGTTATAAATAGTCATAAAATAACGTTGTGTATCTAAAAAGGTCTACGTAACTACTACTTCAATTGTCTACTTTTTGTGTTATCACCTAAGAGCTTCTTCACTTTCGCTTCCAACTCGTATAAATGCTCGTCTTCGATATTGAATGATCGCATCGCGTCCGCTAAATTAAATAAATATTCATAATTAGGACCGCTCGGACCTTTCGCCTTGGCTATAACTGTCGCTATTTCATCTATCGTTTGTTCGCCTACCCAGTTAACGTTCTTTTTATCCTCTGTCGCTATCCAACACACTGCTTTCGAGCTAATCATTTTCTTCTTCTTCTTCGTCGTCGCGTGGTCGCCGGTATCGTCGTCGTCTTCATAAATTTCCAACTGGACTCTCAAATCGTACTGCTTCTCTCGAAACTCTAAATTTTCCATGCACTTCTCCACGTCTTCTTTTTTTATTCTATAGGCTACGCCATATACGGGAGAATCCTTCGAGCATTTCGTCATAGTCACCGTTCTCCCGGGAAACTCCAAAGTCCCTCGGTGGTCGGTTGAGCCTTGATAGAATCTTCTCTGCCACCCGAACGCTTTACATCGGACGGTTTCAATCGGTTTTATCCCTTCAATCTCAAACTTCCACACTATAGAACCGTATCCAAACACGTACAGGTCTCCGTTATTTTCTAATTGAACGAGCTCTTCTCGTTCCATAGGACTAAAGCCATCGTTTCTCATTGCAGAAGTATTTATAGGGGTTGTCGTTTGAAGTCTTCTTCTTCTTCTTCTTCTTTCGTTTTTGTGAGCGCGATGAATAGCGAGACGATTGTATGAATTGTGAGACAGTAGGGATGATGCAGAACAATAAGACTGTCCGTGCATGTGTTCTTCTTCTCGTTCTCTCTGTTTTGTTGCGAAGCGATGCACTGAGTGATGATGATGATGATGTCTCTGTGGATAAAAATTTAGGTAAAAGTGTGTGTCTCGAAAGTGATGTTGTTTTTTCTTTTTTCTTTTTTCTTCTTCTTCCACTTTTTACATGTCCATGTCGGGACTTTGTGAGCACGCTTAACTGTGCTTTGAAAAGGTGGACGCTCCATCGTCAAAGACGAGTATCATCTTTACCGGTGAGAACATGAACAACGAAGATTTACCGGTATTAAAAGCAATCACTCCAGAAGAGACGGATCAAACGAGGAATGAAAGTATGGTCGTGTTCAAAAAGGAATTGAGAGAGGAAATTTCGAAACTCATGCACTCGATATGCGTCAGTTACGACGATCTGGAGATGAGAATTCAAAAGGTGGAAGAAAAGATGGAGAAGATTTTATCAAAGTTGGAAAAAGAAGAAGACGATGATGGACGGAGAATTGGGAGCGAGATGCCGTCCGCATTTTGAGACCTTTGGGAGTGACGATAACAATAAAAGGGCGACTGAAGAAGACGACAGTTTTTCTGTTTCCCCTATATTTTTTAGATTGTTGTAAAATATACACATACGTGCGCGCGCATATCTGTTTATTCATCACCCGGTCGCACCTCATCTGGCATGTACAACGAATACACCAGCGTTAAGAGCTGATCAACTTTATCCTTTTGCAGTTGCTCACCGCCACCATCGCCGATGTTCTTTGCTCTGTCTCTCAAAACATCTCTAGCGTGCGAGACGTCGATCTCGTTGTTTTCTAAATCGACGAAAATCCTCTTTTGAATCGCATCGTCTAAAGTTGCCCATAAATGCGCGATGATGATGGCGACGTTTTCTAAACTCGATAGTCCGTGATCGAGCTTTTCTAGGTATATGTCTTGCTCTTCCTCGGAGTCTTGCGGGTTTTCGTTGATTTCGATTTTCGAGACTCTTTTACCGTAGGAAACGTACGATTCGACGAGTAAATCGAGCTTCACGAACGAATCTTCCACGAATTTCGAAACGACTCGATTATACTTATCCGTATTTGTCGAAACGTTGATGTTTTGAAACAGAGAGGCGATGATGGATAACGTCCGTTCGCACTCGGCGTCGACGTAATCGTTGCCGTACTTCTTCCGAATCTTTTTCATTTTCTTCTCGTCTCCGCCGAAACAACCGACAAACGTGGAAAAGATGGTTTTCAAACCAAACGCGTCGATGAATTTCAAACACCCGAGTTCATTTTCCGTCAACGCGAAATCTAGACACTTCAGTGCCGACCCTCGAACAAACAGTTTTGATTTCACGCACATCAACATCAGCTCTAAACCTTCTAAATTAAAAAAAGTCTCTTGACCTTCCTTCGTTTGAAGTAAAGCGCACAAGGCATCGGCGAGATTCTCGACAATTTCTTGTTCTTCGCTATCTTGCGGTTCTTTCTTTTTATATGGTGCTATAGCCATCATGATTGGATCCATAAACGTATCGTTCGCTAACAACATCGACAACTTGACGGTTTCGTCGCACCCGGTGGTTAAAATCGAGAGCAACTCGGACGCTTGTACTTTCACGCCATCCGTATTTTGCTTCTTCCCTACTCTTTCGAGTAAATACTCTTTCAATCGAGTGTTGCTTTCGTTTAAAAAGTATTCGCAAATCTCGCTCGTGCCTCCGCTGATTTCGATAGCATTTTCCACGATTTGTAAAATAGTCTCCTCGGCATTTCGTTTCGTCTCTTCTATGGCTAAATCTTCTTCTTGTTGTTGTTCTTCGTTCTTCTTCTTTGGTTTCGAAAAGAATCGATCCATCAAGCAATCGACGAGCATTTTGATCCCATCGTTCTCTCTTAAGCAATTCAACAGCTGAAACGCTTGTCTGTTCTCGTCCTCTTCGCCTTCGTTACTCGCGTCTGGATCGAACAACTCTCGAAACAATTCTAATATGTCGACGCATATGTCCTCGTTTTCGTGCGCCAAGACGGAGAGTAAACTCGGCACACATTTCGTATCGATCAAAACGTGAAACAAACTCGGTGCGGACGCTAACGATTGCAAATTCTTAATCGCGTTATCCAAGTCAACCTCTGAGTCTAAAAACTTCTCCGGTTTCGTTGAAAACTTTGCTCTCTTCTCCGTGTTTTCATTCAGAGCTCTTTCGAATTGAACCACCAACTTCTTGACACTTTTCACGGATAATTCCGTGGTTTCTTTGGTAATGTCCGGGTTGTTGTGCTCAATTTCTGCCAGCATTTTATCGTAATCTATTTTGTTGGTTTCACTAGTAGTAGTAGTTGTTGTCGTCGTCGTGGCGGTCTCGTGCGACGTCTTTCGCCGTTTCGATTTCAACTCGTCCTCGGCGGCGAATTCTTCATCATCATCATCACCACCTCTTTTGTAATACCCAACACCTTTCTCTCCGTTTTGAAATATATACCCGTCTCTCGGACCTTGAAATCCACCCGGCGCCGGGATAAACGCTTGGTTTGCCCCGTCCTCATCTCCGCCGTCTAATGTCTTGATGAGATTTTCAGTCAGTTGAATACCAGACATGGTGGTACGGTATCACCTATGTTGTGTAATGTTTTCGTGTGGCGTTTCGTTCGGAAGAAAATAAAAAAATTGAAAATCGGTCGCTTCAAAAATTTAAAAACGAGAAAAGACAAAAAGAGTTTTCTTTAAGAAACACACACTCCCTGTTCGCGCGCACGACTACAGAGATGTATTTGATACGTGCGTAATAATGTGTTGTATTTAAAATAATAATGACAACGATCAATGCAATCCAATGTGGAAGAGAGCTAGTTATGTATCTACGTACTCACTTGCTCACGCCGGTGGAACCAAAGCCGCCCGCGCCTCGTTCGGTGGCCTCCAAATCCTCCACTTCTACGCACTCTGGCGTCGTGATTCTCTCCAAAATCATTTGCGCGACTCTGTCGCCTTTCTTCACCTCAAAATCCTCGTCTCCGAAATTGGCCAAAATAACTCCGACATTTCCGCGGTAATCGTAATCCACCACACCGGCTAAGACGTCGATGAACTTTTTATACGCCAAACCACTTCTCGGGGCGATTCGAGCGTACGTGTTCTTCGGGATTGCAATGGACAAGTCCGTTTTGACGAGCTCTTTCGATTTCGCTTTGACGACGCAATCGTACGCGGCGGATAAATCGTACCCAGCCGCACCGTCCGAGCCTCTGACTGGAATAGTCGCGTGCTCGGAAAGCTTCTTCACTCTCAACTTGTTTTCAAATGCTTCTTCTTCCATGATTTTCGCCTTCTTTTCGCCTTCACCTCCGGATCCCATTTTTGTGATGATTGTTCTTTTGCTTTGGTTAATAACTCTGGTAGTAGAGCGATTCGTACGTTTTCGATTAAGCGTGGCGCGTGAGATACACTGTTGGTAGTTAATACGCGCGAGTACTCGTCTATACATTAAAGTAAAGAAGAAGACACTACATGTAAGAGAAAGCGAAATATATTTCTTTCTTTTTTTTTGAATTTTTTTTCATCGTGATCGTTCGTCGTCGTTCATCGTTCATCGTTTGGCATTTGGCATTTGGCATTTGGGTTGGAAAAAAAAAGAAAAGTGAAAAGAGCAAGAGAAAGAAGAGGACGAGAAAAATAAGATGATCCAAAAGGACAAAAAAGGACAACTTTATCGATGAATGAAGTTGCACTTTTCTGCACACACACGAAACACACACACAGGATATACATAGTATATATCAAATACATACATATATCTACACACACACACACACACACACACCGGATAAAAGCAGACGCTGACGTACTCGAAGCGCATCGATTTCGGAAAAAGGAAAGGTCTCAACTTCAAGCGCGCCACAACGCCGACATTGTTTGTGAGTACAATCTTTCGTACGACGTAACAAGAAGTGACGATGGCAGAACCAGAAAAAATAAAAATCGGCGTGCTCGCTCTCCAAGGTTCTTTTCGCGAACACTGCTCGATGATTCGCAGATGCGGAGGCGAAGCGGTTGAAATCCGTTCTGCTTCCCAATTAGAAGGGTGCCAAGGTATGATTATTCCGGGTGGAGAAAGTACCACCATGGCGAATATCGCGAGACGATGGAACTTGTTTGATGCTTTGAGAGAGTTCGAAGACGAAGGCGAACGGTGCGTGTGGGGGACCTGCGCTGGGTTGATCTTCTTAGCTGATCGAATCGAACAAGGAGCGAAACAAGGTGGGCAAGAGTTGTTAGGTGGTATCGATGTGGACGTCTCTCGTAACTTTTTCGGCTCCCAAATCGATTCATTCGAGACGACGATACCGTGCGATATCCCGGGGTGTTCAGAAAACGACGTCAAGTGTCGAGCTATTTTTATCCGAGCGCCGGCGATTAAAAAAGTCGGGGAAAACGTTGAGATTTTAGCCAAATATTATTTATCAGAGGAGAAGAAAAAGGAAATGGGCGTGGATATAGAATCGGTGGTGGTGGCGGTGAAACAGAAGAATTTGTTGGCGACGAGTTTTCACCCGGAGTTAACGAGCGATTTGAGATGGCACGAGCTCTTCATGCGAATGAGCAAAGGATGCAAACCGTTCCAAAGCAAATTGGCAAAAGTTGGCGAAGATAGGAAACCGGAGGAGTTCAAGCCGTTATATACACATCCGGATTTGCCGGTGTTTAAGGACCAAGTTATCGCGGACGTGATGAAATAATAACTAAGTACTTCTTTTGCACTCCTTCGCGCGTTGATTGTTTTGTAGGCAAAAATTTCATCTATTCGAGTACCATGGTACACATCTATTGAAAGTAACATACAAAAAAAAATGTTCTAATTAAAGCTCATCGCTATACATTTTCATCTCGCTCGGTTTTATGACTTGCGCTGCGCCTGGTGGGATAACCTTAACAAACTGTTGGTCCGAGTTCCCAGCTAACATCCACGCCGTGTTGTGGATGTACGGGAAATTTTGTTGCGCTTGCGCAAACGCCCACGTCGGAAGCAAAATCGGGTGCTCCGTGTTAAACCGGTGGATACCATCGTATTCGTGCTCTTGGACCTGAATATCAATTGGTATACCTCGAACGTCTTTGCACGAAATGAACGCCAAAGAAACCATTTCGCCTTCCTTCGTCGTCAAGTCGTGCAGCATTTCTTGCACCATCTCGTAATTCACGCGCACGTCCGATCGATGGTACAACATCCACTCTTCGTCCCAATCTACTTCTCTCGGGTACACATCCGTCGTAATATAAAACATGGGTCTCTCCGCGAAAGAAGGCGCTTTTTCCATCTTTGAAAGCATGAACGGAAGGTTTTTCGTGTGCGTTTCCAAAGCTAATTTCAAAACACCGTCGAATCCCGTGGCGACGCGATCGATCGAGAACTCTTCTTTAATCCACTCCACGGCATCTTTGCTCTTTTTCTTCCACTCCGCGGTTTTTCGCTTCTTGCTAATAACACCTAGCGCTTTCGCCACGCCTTTTACGTCTGGCATCGCCCATTTCCCACCTAAAGCGGTCACGTGTTCCCATTGAGCGGGGGGCACAGAGATGCCATTTCGTGTGAAATCTTCCATAGCTCGAAACTTTGTTGTCACGACTGGCGTCCCCACAGATTGACATTCTAACACGTTCATTCCAAACCCTTCAACTTTTGATGGATGTAAGCACACGTCCGCGTGAACTTTCATAACCGCAACTCTACCTCGTGGGTGCAAGTTGATATCGACCGTATAAATGTCCGGCGGCAAATCCATTTCTTGGACCAATCCTCGCAAATCGATGCCTTGCGGTGCCAACTCCGGTGGAGCTTGCTGTCCCTTCCCATCGTGGTCGCGCATGACTTGTGTTGACGAGAACGAGTGTACCCACAAGTGTTTCTTGATTTCCGGGTGCGTCTCGTGGAATTTCGCGAATGCTTGGATGGCGACATCCCACCCTTTCCTATCGGCGGCTTCGTAATTCGTCCCCGAGGCGAGCACTAAAAACACATCATCTTTATCATCATCTTCACCAGTTTCTACCGCACTAAAAGACGAGGAACGTCTTTTGAACATCTTATCATACTTATTTGCATTGAAAACAATCTCCCGGTCCGATTTATTCTTATTCTCTTTCAATTTACGTTCATTCTTCAACCAATTCTCCGCGTCGGTTTCCAGAACGTTTGCGTCTATAAAATGTGGAATATACGTCACGTCCGATCGCACGTCCGAAATGACTTTCGACGTCGACGGCGATAACCCAACCACGTATGTATAGGATTTAAGCAAGGCTCTGTTTGATCCTCTGACCGTGTTGTAATGAAACGGCACCCAGGCGATGA
>MDTC01232418.1_pt1 | contig 12219 bp, 7 predicted proteins | sample 811181 | NCBI WGS metagenome assembly MDTC01 (sample SAMN05326644, study PRJNA326480) | marine metagenome | isolation source: seawater | place: Pacific Ocean: North | collected 2011
AGTACCCTAGTTTGGTTAAGAAGAGACCTTAGGCTAGATGACCACGTACCTCTCTGGGAAGCCACAAATAAATCACATAAAGTTTATCTTGTGTTTATTTACGATCGTCAAATTTTAGATCGCCTACCATCACAAGATGATGCCCGGTTAGACTTTATCACTGCGTCTCTGCATGCCATGCGCCGAAGTCTAGAGACCAAGAAGGAGAGCTTTCAAATCTTTCACGGCAATCCACAAGAGCTAATTCCTAAGATAGCAAAAGATTTAGGAGTTCAATCTGTTTTGGCCGGAGAAGATTATGAACCGATGACTATTGCTCGGGACAAGCAGGTAGGTAAAGAACTGAATGATTTGGGTATCTCATTTGAATTAATCAAAGACCAAGTCATATTTCATAAAGATGAAATACTAAATCAGTCGGGTTTACCGTATAAAGTTTTCACCCCCTATAAAAGAGCATGGCTGAAACGCTTAAATAACCAAAAGCAAAAGAACCATGCGCCGAAATTACAAAATCTAACATCTTGGCCAATGAAACTGAGGCCAAAGCGATTACCGACACACAAAGATTTAGGCTTCAATGCAAAACCAACTCAGGAACAAGCAGGAGAACACGGGGCCAAAATACGTTTAACCCGTTTTATACCGATACTGGATCAGTACGGTGATAATCGAGATTTTCCAGAACGAGACGCTGGATCCTATTTATCTATTCATCTCCGTTTTGGCACAATTAGCATTAGAAAACTAGTGAACAAAGCTATGAGCCGCACATCTGAAGGTAGCGAAATTTGGCTATCGGAATTGATTTGGCGGGAATTTTATAAAACTGTAATGTACTGGTTTCCTCACGTTACCCGCAGGTGCTTTAGACCAGAATATGATCAATTGGCATGGACCGGAAAAACAAAGTGGTTTAATGCCTGGAAAAAAGGTGAAACTGGCTTTCCTCTGATCGACGCAGCAATGCGCGAATTCTCCGCCACTGGAAAAATGCATAATAGGCTACGGATGGTCGTGGCTCACTTTTTAGTAAAGGACCTTCAGATCGATTGGCGCAAGGGTGAAAAGTATTTTGCAGATAAGCTGCTTGATTTCGACTTATCTGCAAATAATGGTGGCTGGCAATGGTCGGCTTCTGTTGGCTGCGATGCGCAGCCCTATTTCAGGATTTTTAACCCTTGGTCTCAATCAAAAAGGTTCGACCCTAATGGCAACTTTATACGACAACACCTACCTGAATTAGCCGATATTCCGGGCAAGTGCTTGAGCGATCCCGCCAAACTCGCTGCAGTCAGGCCCAAAAATTATCCTGCTCCCATCGTTGACCATAAGGAAATGCGCCAACTTTCGTTGGCGATGTTCAAGAACATAAAAAAAGGATAATCAAATAATTCATTCAGAGTTACTTATTTTTTATAACCACAAATGGATCAACACCTTCTATTTCACCATTGGGATCTTCAACAATTTTATTTCCCTTTTGGGTGAATTGGCCAGAACCAATATATACTGTCTGAATATCACTTTTAGAAACATTGCCTTTTTCATCAATAGCTTCGATGTAATAATCTAGATACTGATCCTGATAGCTATCAATATAAGTATAATAAAGGTCACCTATTTCTTTGGCAGCAACAATCTGCATCACTTCAGTAGATTTCGCCTGCCAAGGCACACCATTAATATCTTTCTGCAATGATCTTTTATCCATTGCTATTGACCGCCAATCCCCAACTCGCGCAGGATCAATACCTGGCTTATTCTTTAATTTTTCTGGGTCATAAACCTTGTAAGTATGATCCCGATTATTAATTTCACTTTGATTATGAACACGTATTTTTGCTGTAACCGATCGGATGCCACTGGCATCAAAACCATAAGTATATAAGGCAAATTTTTGACTATGATAAGTTAAAGTCCACCCTTCCGCCTTACCTACATTGGCTGAGCCCGGGTTATATGGATATCTTTGAGGCCACCAAATCGATGGAGGTGTTTTGTCATCTTTCAAGTTTGCCGTTACATATGGTTTTGAGAAATGAATCGATTGATTAAATGCAATCGTGGGTTTGACATGATCATCTTGATTTTCATCATAATACCCGAAACCAGAATCCAAAGCTGGAATCAAGAAATACCAAGCAAGCTCTGCTGGATTAGCTCCACCAGCATAATCATTATTTGGATCACCTTTTACAGGATAAGAAAGCATCCAAGGGTTCAGTTGATTGCCGTCATAGGTAACTTGCTTATCCAACGAAGTTTCTGGCTGCCAATAGTTAGGGTGACCATCGAGCCAAATTTGTTCTGCAGTAGCAGCATAGTTCTCAGCAGCTTGTAACAGAGCAAAGTTTCTCTCCAAATAATGATAGCCATGTTCTAACGAAACCATATGGCCAATATTTTGTCCTAAGTGATTTTTCTTTGTCAGAATCTTTAGACCTGTTGCTTGCTCAAAATCCCACCGTTGTCCTTGCCAAATACCAAATGGAAGATGCCAATGATACCAAGACGGATCACTTGAGGAATCTCTCGTATCAATCCAAGATCCATCCTGGACATGAACAATATCATCTTCAGGTATGGGATGAGTTGCTAAATATTCATCAACCCCTTGGCCAATGGTATCACCGTCCCTATAAGTCACATCCCAACCATTTCTCCAGGTTTCCTCACTCCCAGCCCGACCAGATGAATTGTCACCATCATGGGCAATAACAAAGTACTGGGTACGATTCAAAGCTTGAGCGTCAGAGATAAAAGGCTTTAGATCTCTAGCTGTTACTTGTCCCTGATAACCCTCCTCCCACGATTCAGCTTGGGCGACGGGGATACCAGCAATCTTTTGTTCTTCTCCTGTTTCTGGATCTACCTGAGAGACCCAGTGAGGAATAGACGCAAAGGGAAATTTATTCTGAACAACCTGCTTTTCATTAAACATAGGTTGAGAGACCCAAGATCCTTTTGATGATTGGTTTCTAAGATCAGCCCGGTTAGGCGGAGAAACCATGGTATCAATTCCAGGATCATTCAAATAAGGATAGTCTTTCAACGTCCTGGAAAAATGATTATTACCAATCACAGACCATTGAATCCCCATTTTTTTCAACACAGGTATCAGCCTGGTTGAAAAACCTAGCTCGGTGGGGAAAAAGCCAAATGAGGAACGATAATTCTTACCAAGAAAGTAATCTTGGGCCAGAGTCATATTGTGATAAATGAGCTCCTTTAAAAAATATCGATTACCAACCAGAGGACCCATTGTGTGATGCCCGGTAAAATGAATCAAATCTAAGGTTCGGTATCCTTGTGGTGTTTTCAGGTTCTCCCATGTATCTCGCCAAGGTCCACCCCAATTAGGATTATTGTAATACTGATCTATTACGGGGAGGGTATTCAGCGAATGAACATTGTTGATAACAGATGCAGACATCGTTACATGAGTTTGACTAAGAGGAAAATCCTGATAATGCCTATTGGTTTGATCCCAAGGCCAAAGTTGGTAGGCCCCATATTTAGCATGATGACTATAATAACCTCCTCCCGATGCTAATGGATCATGAGGCATCGGCTGACCATTAGGAAGTCGAGGCCATGAAGATGGCAAGTTACTATTTTGTTTTATCTGGATGACTTGACCATCATAGGTATATCGAATCGGACTGCCGACAGGAAGATCGTTATAATCAGAAACATCATACCAAGGCCAGAAATTTGGCATATGATTGTGATAAACATGTGTCGATGATATCTGACCTTGCTGCACATCTTTCGAAGCGAATTTCGCTAAGCCCGCAGATGGCAAAACAGTAAAGCTCAAAAAGGTTAAAATTTTGTATCTATTTAATAACACATTTTTTTCAATAACCATATTTAGTCCGATCTCTGGTTTGCCCGTAAAGTTAAATCATTGGTATTGATTTGTAGTATAGGGTAGCGACTAAATAATGCCAGTATTCTCATAAAAACTTTCTAAACAAATCCTTATAACCTATGTGTATTTTTGACTTTGCTTAAAAGTTAGGCGCGATAAATACACGTCAAGAAGCCGATATTCTGTTAAATAAGATTGAAATCAGGCCTGATAACTTGAACAAGCAATGAGCAGACTACAAGTTTCCAACTCTGTAGCATCGACAGAATAAACATACGAACAGTCAACAAACTATTTAAATAAGGGAAAAACAGCACAGGCTGTGCCAAGAAGAAAGAAGCTCAACAATAATCAAAACACCACCATGATCATACTTTACGACAAACACGCCGGTTAACCCTAGTCTATTAAGGTTAAAAAAATAGACCCTGAGGTTGACACCAGGATCTATGTAATAATCTAATCACTCAAGGTATGATCGTTTATAGTTTTAGCCTATTAAACCTGAGGCATGAAGTGCAGCAATATACCCAAAAGCCATTGCCGGACCGAGTGTGGAACCAGCTCCTGCATAACTCCGCCCCATCACGGCGTCACTAGCATTTCCTGCTGCATACAAACCATCGATAATGCTGTTATCTTTCCTAAGAACTCTAGCGTACTCATCAGTCACCAAACCTCCTTTAGTGCCCAAATCGCCTGGAACGACTCGGAACGCATAGAAAGGGCCTTTTTCTAGCTTACCTAAACTAGCATTAGGACGTTCACCTGGATCCGAATAATAGAGGTCATAATCATTCTCCCCACGGCCAAAGTCCTCATCTTTGCCTTGCTCAGCAAATTTATTAAACCTACTGACTGTTGCTACTAGCGACTTAACTGGTACCCCAATCTTTTCAGCTAATGCTTCGACAGAATCCGCCTTTACTACCGCTCCACTTTCATACCATTCTTTAGGATATTTAAATCCTGGCAGCACATCACGGAATAAATAGCGATTACGATATTCTTGATCTGTAACGAGCCAAGTATCAATTGAGCTACCTCGAACATTTTTCTGATACATTGCGTTAACAACATCATGATAAGGAGCCGCTTCATTAGTAAATCGTTTTCCATAACGATTAATCAAAATGCTCTTAGGTAAAGATCTTTCTGATAAGCAAAAGTAAGGTGTAGTTTTAGTCAAAGGAATAGTTGGCCCCCACCAGGCATCATCCATGAACTTTAATGCAGCCCCTGCTTTCTGACCGGCAAGAATACCATCTCCCGTATTTGCCTCTGAACCCAGAGTCCACTCGGTGCCGATTGGTTTTCTCTGATATTTCTGTCGCATCTCTTCATTATGCTCAAAACCACCAGAAGCGACTACAACTCCATAGCGTGCTTTAACCAAAGTGTTCTTATTTTTTACAGCAACAATCACTCCATCAACTTTACCATTAACATCGACACTAAGATCTTTCATTGCAGCATTAAGCCATAAAGGAACTTTGGCATCGATCAGACCAGCTCTCAAACCCGCAGCCAGAGCCTGCCCCATCGTTAGGGGTTTTTGCCCGGTCAATGCCGTGCGAGCATAACGGGCCACAGCCTTTGCACTAGTTTCCAACCCTTGTCTTGTTACTTTAGCTAAAGTAAGCCATTTATAATCACCACCGTAAACGACGACACCTTTGGGTGTTGGAATATAAGGAGCTTTAAGTTTTTTCAGTTCTTTACCGAGTATCTTACCGTTCAATACCTTAGGCTCAATAGAAGCCCCTTCACCTTTACCACCTTCGTAGTCAGGATAATAATCAGAGTAGCCTTTCATGTAGCGAAATGAGAGGGGTGTTTTATCCGTAACAAAACGAATCATATCTGGGCCGTGCTTGATAAATGAAGCCTGCTTTTCCAATGGAACTTCACTGCCTGCAACTTGATTCAGATAGCGAGTCGCTTCTTCCAGAGAATCCTGGACGCCGGCTTCCTTTAGTACGTCATTATTTCTAATCCAAATCCCACCGCCTGATCGAGCAGTAGAACCTCCATACTTGCTGTCTTTCTCAACGACCAGAACCCTCATCCCGCTGTCAGCAGCAGTCAAAGCGGCTGTCATTCCTGCGGCTCCAGAACCGATGACCACTAAGTCATACTCTGCTTCAGCACCATAGGCAGTAAATCCAGATTTTTTAAATAATCCTGAAGCCATAGCGATACCACTCACAGCCACACTATTACCGACGAATTGACGTCGCGAAGTTTTTTTATCTCTAATTTTAGGGAACTTACCGTTCTTCTTCATTGTCATACCCTTTATAGTAAGTGATGGGGTTCCTACCGTGATGCCTTATAACGCAAATTGGCTGTAAAAAACTGCTACTAATTGCGGCGTCGAAGTTAAAATTTTTTCATAAGAATGATTTCAGTTATTATATAAAAGAACTTCTATATATAACGATGTTAAACCATAATTCAGCCATCAGTTTAAACAAAATAAACCGAGACAAAGCGAATTTGATTTATAAACTATTTCACTGATGTTTCAAAGACAGGGATACAGGGGAATGCCTGAGGTTATTTACAATGGCACGTAATGCGAAAACAGCAACACCCATCTGAATCGGGACAACCATCATATCGAGTTGATTCTGGGAAAAATGAATAACTTCGCTCGCAGGCATTCTCAATGGCGCCAACCAGCCAAGAAACTGCTCAGCAATGGCTAAAGTCGAAACAGCTACGGTATCAGCAAGCCCAAAATAGAACCTTACAGGATGGCCTGCCTTATGTATCCTATAAAAAACATACATTAAAACTAAACTAATCGGCTCCAATAGAATATAGCGATAGCTATCAAAAATAGGCAGAGTAATCAGACCAATGCGATAAATACAATGACTAAATATCCAGGCCAGAGGGACAGAATTAAATAGAAAAAAACCATTTTGATATTGTGTTGTACGCCATCGATTTTTTATTATTTCTTGGATAAGCCATACAACTAATAAAATACAAGTGACTTTACTGGTTAACCCCCGGTATGTGCCTTCACTGGGAATAACAATCATCATCGCAATATTACCTAATACAGCAATATTGACAAATAATGTAAACGCCGACAGATAGGACACCTGCAATCGCCGAGAAAGGAGACTAAAACCGATTACTGCACCAAGACCGAAGACCAATTCACAAATTAATTTTATATACCCCATCCAACTATCAAGACTATGGCTTCCGAAAAAAATAAATTGTCCAGTTATCATCAAAAATAAAATCACGATTGAACCAAACATTAATCGTCTTTTATAGCAAACCAGATAGCAAACAATGCTAACAACGAAACATGTGAACAAAAGATCAAATAATGATAAAGGAATATCCATAAAAACTTTCAAGCCTACGGGCTTCTCTCCAGTTAGAAATCTATTTTTCTGATGGAGAATAATTCGTTTCAAGCATCGTATTCAAGTCACTAATGACTTGGAGCATCTGTTCAGATCGATAGGAACGCTGCTTTGGAGTAATTGTTTTCTCCATTGCTACCCACACATCAATCTGTCTTGACAAGCGCCATTTCCGGTATTGAGCGTACTTTTGTCCGTCTATATCCGGATGCCTCGCCCATTTCTTCAAAAAATCCTCAACCCCACCTTGTTTAATTTTCTGCTTTAGCTGGCTTATAAATGCCGTTCTAATTTCAATCCAAATTGCAGCTTCTTGCCGATACTGTTCCTGACCAACAAAGGTCAACTTGAGAAACATAGCTTTTTGCTCATCGGTAACGCTTCCAACCCAATCACTCATTCTATCCAGTCCATCATCTTGAATATCACGATATTCCTCAAGATAATCATCCGGTGGCAACTCAACTAATTTGGAAAACAGTTTTGACTTTTCAATTAGTCTTTCTTCAAAATGTTCCAACTGTGCTGGTGTCAAGCTGTGAAACAAAACAGCGGCATCAGCTGCCATACGATCGCAAACGGCTATCCAGGCCTTTTTAAATTTTTCCTCGGCTACAGACCTTAGAAACTCTGGAGGTAGAGGTTCCTTAGCCATACGTATGATTTCAACTTCTGTCTTTATCCAAGGAATTTGAGTTTGCTTAAACCACTCTAAGTGTACGCCACCCTTTTTTCTATATATATCGTATTGCTCGCTGGTGAGATCAAAATAAGAATCCATCTCTCTCATCAAGAAGTAATCAATGTTACGAACTATGAGCTGTCGCATGGAACATGATGATAGCAGAACGAAACACATCAAAAGTAAAACACGATGCTTAAGGCTGAGCAAACTTTTGAACATAAAATTCCTACACTACAACTTTTTTAAAAATCATTGATATAATAAAAGGATAACTAAAAAAGGAATCTATGAAAAGGCTTCATTATCGAAAAAAGGCTTCTCAATAAATCTACCTCTTAGTAAGAAGGACAAGGCCTAAATTGAGCTCTATCCAGTTAACTGGTTTGCACTTAAATCATTCAAGCACAAACCAAGATTCTATGGCTTTAAAATAACCTAAATAGCTATTTCATTTGAGGAAATGAAAGCAGGTAACTAAACGCCTTGGATGGGGGTATCACTTTGCAATAATGAGCTCCATAAAATGGATTTGCAGGATCACCCACAGGGGTCGTAACCGAATCTGAAACAATCGTCAACTTTCCATCCTTGATTTCGGCATCAAATAAAGACATCAGCGCCCATTGATCACCACGGGAAAGTTTCTTATTGCTAAGATCAAAACCAAAACCTACCACAGTATCCTTGTCTTCCGATAAAAATATATCGGCATCGAAATCAAGATCAATATACTGGGCTAGCCTTTGTTTCTCAGATACAGGTAAAGTTGATGCCGTTTCTCTTAATACTTTGAGATTCATTTCTAAACATGAACCAGATTTTAAGCTTACACCAAGGGTACGACTGACATCGTCAGCTGATCTTAACTTACAACCCACGACTTCTGGAGTCACACTTTTAAAATACTTAACATCAATCGGAGATGGTGGCCGCTCTGTATACTGATAACCTTTGACCAGATAAGAATCGTCTTCCTGATTAATACTACTCTTATCCAATATAAATTGAGGGTATTTAGTTTGCTTATCATAACTAGTGATCTCGACTTCTAGTAAGTCCGTCCCATCGTTCAAACCGAGATGATGCAACTGAGCCACCTTACATAGCCCCTGATCCTTCATGAAGCTATTAAAGAAACCATTTAATAGCTCCGTAGAAAAAATCATATCATCATCATTTTCAAGCGAGGACCATCTAGCGGTCATAAAAGCCGATACGAACTTAGCTATCTTTGCGTGGGCTTCCCTGACACTCAAGGCACTCAGGCCATCTCGATTGCTTTTTCTTCCATCTACAAATTGAAAATGATTCACACCATCCAACAACAAGAATTTATGTGGGGAGCTTTCATTTCTCTTATCAAAAGCCTCTAAAGCAATTCTTTCTGGAGGAGTTAGGGCATCTCGCGTTCCACCGATTGTCAATGTTGGTATCACCACTGGAACAGGTTTGGTAAACCAGTCTGAGCGCTGATAGCTCGCTAAAATCACAGATCTTGCGGCAAGGTTTTTCGGTAAATTACCGGCAGCAATGCCTCCCTGCGAATGAGCCAGCACAGTGATATCAGGTTCAAAGCCCTGCTCCCTAATAGCAATATTCAACTCCTTGAGCTGTTTTTCAACGCCTATCCTTAAAGGAAATCCACTTCGAAAAGTAGCTTTCTCAATCAATACGTCGTCAGCTATGTTTTCTTTAATAGCCTCTGCTAGCTCAAAATATGAGTCTGCACTAACAAAAGTACCAGGGACAATGAAAATGACCTTCTGGAGAGGCTGAGAAAAAGCCGATGATGCCAGTGAAACTAAAATAATTAAAAATAGATTAGGGAGCTTCATGATATTACCTTCCTTCCATTCTTTTGAGAACAAAGAGGTCTATCACTTCATCTGCAGTGTTGTAGCCATAATCAACACGCATCTCATCGTCGACATAAACTGTGTCAATATAACCTTCTGCGCCAACAGGACCGTTAGGATACTCAGAAAAGCGAGTCGCAGCAAAAAACTTTTCTTCTTTATTTTCTAACTTATAGGTTGTGTCAGTGATATCTTTCGTGCCCAAAGCCTTGATATCAATATTCGTAAATTTTATAGAAATACCTTCACCTTGCTTGGCATAAGTGCCGCGCAAAAATACTGTCAGCCTTAATTTAATAGCCGTCTTCATTTCACTTACATTGTAGAAAAAGCCATTAGGATCAACGACCTGAAAAGTGCGAGATCTATCTATCTGACTAAAAAAGTTATTAGGTCTGGTATCATCTGAATCATCGGTCCAGAGTTGTTGCCATGAACCAATTTTCCCTTCGACTCTTTCTTGAACGGACTGATCACCTTTCGCTTTAAGCGCCTTAACTAGAGGATCTAACTTTCCTCGAACTTCTTTAAAGTTATCTAATCGCTCTGTGTTAGCAGCTGCTATGTCTAAGATTTCTTGTTTTAGTTCGCTAATACTTAGTGAATTAACATCAGAACCAAACAAAGCGTTGGACATTGTTAACAATGCTGTAAAAACTATAACTTTCATAAAAACTGTTCCTTAACGAATTAATTAGATCGGCCTTAACGCAGCAGTCTTATAGTACCTACTGACCATAAAGGTAAACGCCCCCGTTTGTGGCAATACACTCAACCATACCAACATAATTAAATTACTGAAATCTTATGGATTTTCTCCAATTTATCTTCCTTGGGTAATTAAGTTCAATTCAACGCTACCCCTTGTGGCATTGAACTTCAGCGGCCTCAACACCTAGATTAGGATCTATAAGATTTATTAACCGCGAGGAGATAATCATGTTAAAACCTTTATTAATGACCCTAATGATGCCGGTACTAGCCCAAGCTTCTCCGACATTAACTCCACCTATTGATCTCGATGTGAAAAGATATGCGGGACAATGGTATGATGTCGCATCAACTCAGCCTGTATTTCAAAGAAACTGTGTATGCTCGCAAGTTCAATATGAACTATTGGACTCTGGCAATATCAGCGTAGACAATTCCTGCAGGACAGGAGAACCTCAGGGACCAGTAAATGCGATTAGCGGAGAAGCGGTCCCATCCTCTTTCCCCGGCGTGTTTAAGGTTGGCTTTGGAGACTTCGGTAACTTAATACCAAACTACACAGTGGTTGACGTTGCGGACGACTATTCCTGGGCAGTCGTATCGAGTCCCGTCCGCTGGCCTATCTGGATCCTTTCCAGAACCCAGAGCTTACCAATAGAGAAGATAAATGACATTAAATACAATATCGGCCGCAAAGGCTACTTAACTAATTTCATCAAGTTGAACGATCAAAAAAACTGCGAAGATCGCAAGTCCATTCTTGATATTGCCCTGTCAGATGAAAGGTTTTCCACCCTAGTAACGGCTCTGAAAGCCGCCGATCTAGCGGACACTATTGGCACAGCGGAAGCCCTTACGGTATTTGCACCAACAAACGAAGCTTTTGCTAAGCTCCCAAAGGAAACGTTAGCAGCATTGCTTAACGACAAAGAAGCTTTGACGCAAGTCTTGCTATACCACGTAGCAAATGGCCGCAAAGATTTGACATCCCTAGCAAGCAAGGGAGAGCAAGTTACTTTAAATACCAAGGCTGTTGAATTCAGTAACTTTGATGATAAGTTCTTCGTCAATGATTCCGAAATACTTATCCCAAATATTGCTGCAGCAAACGGAATCATCCATGTCATCGACACGGTTCTTATTCCTTAGCAGATATTGTGAAACTCTCTTACCTAAGGACAGAACTGTAACAATGTGAATCTAAATAACCCAAGATAGATGCTGATTCAAACCGGCATCTATCCAGGGTTTTTTCAAATCTAGATAGAGCAATCCACAACAAATATCTGAAGCCCTATTAGATCTAAAAATATAGATCATCCATCACTATTCAAAACCTAAATTACTATTTTGATTTTCAAAATCAATATCGCTAGGCAAAAATAGAGCTTCAGTATGGCTAGGTGTAGCCCGTTTTTTTGTCTCAATTTTTTTTTAAAAAAAATACCACACCTCCAACATAAAATCTTTTGGCCCTAGGCAAATTTTTTCAACCTTTGGCCCCAACTAAATCAATCTAATATCTGAATCTTTTTGAGGTTTCTAAACCAAGCCAAAAACAAGATAAGTATTTGAAATCATTTTGAGAACGAGTATCAGTATTCCTAAAGATCCACTCTCGATTTCCCGATCTTTTTATCTAGTCGCAGGAGAGATTGCTTCCTGAGAATTCGACATTAAAGTAATGAGGAGAATTAA
>MDTC01215288.1_pt1 | contig 12218 bp, 13 predicted proteins | sample 811181 | NCBI WGS metagenome assembly MDTC01 (sample SAMN05326644, study PRJNA326480) | marine metagenome | isolation source: seawater | place: Pacific Ocean: North | collected 2011
CACAATTTATCATGAAGGTAAAAAGTTTATAACACATCATATTCCAGCTGGGGTGTTTCATGGCATCAAAAGCGTTATTGGTAGTGGATGTGTTGTTAATGTCAAAGCTTTTTTCGAAGAACTAGAAATGCTTCGCGAAGGCGGTATCGATACATCTTTAGTTAAGATTGCTAGCAATTGTCATATTATTACCAACAATCATCTAGACGAGGATGGAAAAGATGAAACAATTGGTACCACAAAAAGAGGAAATGGTCCAGCGTATAGAAGTAAATATGAAAGAAGTGGTATACAAGCAAAAGATGCTTTAGAACTTCAACCATTTCTGATCGACCTCTACGAAGAATTTCATGGTAACGATGATGTACGTATATTGTGTGAGGGCGCTCAAGGATTTGAGTTAGATATCGATTGGGGTGATTATCCATACGTTACTTCTAGTCACTGCGTAGCTGCCTCTGCCTTGCTAAATGCTATCCCTCCTCAGGCAGTTAGAAATATTTGGGGTGTTGGAAAAGTATATGACACATACGTAGGACAAAAAACGTTCGAACCAGATAGTGACGTGTTCTCTATGATTAGAGAGATAGGGCAAGAATATGGTGCGACTACTGGACGTCCAAGACAGTGCAATTGGCTAGATTTAGACGCTCTAAACAAATCTTTATCTATTAATGGCGTGACCCACATGGTGCTCAACAAGGTGGATGTTTTAGAACAAATTAATAATTGGAACATCTATCATGGTGGCCAAACAATTAGGTTTGACAGCAAAAAAGATATGCTTTCTTATATTGTTGATAACACTCCATTTAAAGATAATAAAGAAAATGTAATTTTTTCTGGGAATAAACACTCTCTCGCGTGAAAAACAAAACAAATTCTCTATTTAGTAAAGATAGATGGTCTCTTTGGAAGAGAAATGTTATCGATCGATATAAGTCTATGACTGACGAACAAATTCGTCAAGATCTTTTGAAAACAAAAAATCCTATTTCTGTGTGCATGGAACACTGGCAAGGAGACTTTAATATCTCAACACTAATAAGGAATGCAAATGCTTTCAACGTTGAAAAAGTTTTCTACCTCGGTAAAAAAAGGATTGATATACGTGGAGCGGTCGGCTCTCACCATTATATTGATATTCTTCATATGCCTGACGGTGTACGTGAACTGGTAAATTTAAAAGATACATATACTTTTATCGCAATAGATAATAATATTCCAGAAACTCAAACACTTGATGAATTTTCATGGAGTTTGTTAGAAAAACCTCCTCTAGTTTTTTTTGGAGAAGAAGGGGTTGGATTAACTCAAGAAACATTAAATTTATGCGATTATAGAGTAGAAATACAACAATATGGGTCTGTGAGAAGCTTAAATGTTGGCACTAGTTCCGGACTCGTATTATATGAGCTTTCTCGACATTTAAAAAATTCCAAAGTCTTTGATAGGTGGCGCCAAGCGTTATGTGATGGAAGCGATAGTGTACAGAGTGCACCATCCCAACTAACTCTCCTCTAGCATTAATTATTGGTGATCCGCTAGATCCGCCTATGGCAGCTAAACTAAAAAAAGCATTACCATCTGACTCACCAAAGTATCTTCCCTCATACACAGGTACCATGTCTTTTTCTATTACGCCTGCTGGTGCAGCTAGATTGTAAACTTTTTCACCGTATTCTAATTTTTTTAGTGATAAAGGAATAAAAGCTGGTTCTAGGTGCTCTTTTGAAGATAGAAGACAGATATCTGATCTCATGTCATAGTTTACTATTTCTACAAGGTAAACTTTATCATTCTGATCGATAACTTTAAAATAGAATTCAATTCTATTATCTTTTGCTAATTCTTCTTGTATGCATATATGTGCAGCAGTTAATACATGTTTTTTATTATCATGAAGCACTACTGCACCAGTGCCAGTAGATATTATCTGATCTTTTGGGCATGACATGTCGTCAGAATTGCAGTTTTTAACCCCTATCCAAGTTTCAATTTTTAAAACAGAATTTTTAACTGTGTTTAGAGAGTTAATTACACTTGTTTGTGTTGCGCAACTATTTAATAATAGAATACACACAATAATCAAAAAATTTCTTAAAAGTTTTATCATCTTAAGATAAATAGAGAGTACAAAGAAGTAAATATGAAAAAAACTTATATCTTAGACACCAACGTGTTTTTGACAAACGCTCAATCAGTGTATGAATTCAAAAATAATGATATTATAGTGCCGTTAAAGGTGTTGGACGAAATAGATAAACATAAAAAACGGCAAGACGGCGTTGGTTTAAACGCTAGATCAATAATAAGAATACTAGATGATCTTAGAACTAAGGGTAATCTACACAAAGGAGTTAGATTAGCCAAAGGCAAAGGTATATTATCGGTACGAGGGTATGATATTACAGACCTTCCGGTGGGTTGTGACATAGAAAGTGCAGACAACGAAATATTAACAACTGCACTAACAGAAATGAAAAAAAACCCTAAAAGAAAAGTAATTTTAGTCACTCGTGACATCAACATGCGTGTAAAATGTGACTCTTTAGCGATAATGACCGAAGATTATGCACCAAATAAGGTCGTAAATGATGAAAAAAACCTTTTTACTGGTTTTAAGAAGCATCTTGTCGACGATCAAATAATTGATCAACTATACGCTGGAGAAGATATTTTTCTTGACAAAGAAGACGGTTTTTTCTTTCCAAATGAGTTTATTATGCTAGTTTCTAGCTCAAATGAGAAAAAAACTGCTCTTGCTCGGTTTTATAGCTATGAAAGAAGAATTGAAAAGATAGCTGATGCAAAAGATGCTATATGGGGTTTAAAACCCAGAAACAAAGAACAAACATTCGCCCTTAAATTATTAAATGATCCAGAAGTGCAAGTTATAACGTTAGTGGGCAAGGCCGGCTGCGGGAAAACTCTTCTTGCGATTGCATCTGGGCTTGATCAAGTACTAGAATCACAATTATATAAAAAATTAATAGTTTCTCGCCCGGTACAACCTCTGGGTAAGGATATTGGCTATTTGCCGGGTACTATGGAAGAAAAAATGAAGCCATGGTTGATGCCTATACAAGATAATATTGATTTTCTGTTAAATGGTAAAAAAGATCACATAAGTCATCTTTTTGACGACGGCACAATACAAATAGAAGCGCTCACATATATTAGAGGACGATCGATATCAAATGCATTTATAATAATTGATGAAGCACAAAATTTAACAACTCACGAATTAAAGACTATAATTACAAGAGTTGGTGAAAATACTAAGATTGTTTTGACAGGAGATATTGAACAAATTGACAGTGTATATTTAGATGCAACATCTAATGGTCTATCGTATGCTGTAGAAAAATTTAAAAATCACGGTATAGCTGGTCACATAACTCTTGTAAAGGGAGAAAGATCTAAAGTAGCGACACTAGCGTCAAAAATTTTATAAAGGAAAGAAAATGGAAAGTTTTACAAAGATTTTAGAAGTTTTAGAAAGTGCAAAAAATGATGTTGACAAGTTTACTGGAGGTAACAAGTCTGCAGGAACTCGTCTACGAAAAGCCATGCAAGAAGTTAAGACTCTTGCGCAAACTGTTAGGCTAGAAGTACAAGAGATGAAGAAAAATGGCTGAAAATCCAAGTCTTAAGCAAATTGTACAACCAGAAAATGATCTGAAGAACATGTTAGTTGAATATACTGGTGCATCTTTAAATCCAGAGGATGAGCTAGTAACACTGGAAATGGTTATTGACGTAGTTGCAAAAGAATTTCCGGAGTTTGTTTTAGCTCTTGCAGAAGAAAACTGGATAAGAGGATATCAGCAAGGTTTAGAAGACGTCGATGCAGGCATGAAAATTGTGGAAAAAAATGAAAAACGAAGTTGTAAATTATGTGAAGAATAAAAAATTATTTGAATATAAGTTAAGCAATTTTGAAGTTTTTATTAAAGATCCTCTGCCTGACAACGTTGACATAATTTCTTCTTTAAAAGATATAGAAAAAAGACTACCTGAATCATTTTTAAACTTGATTGATGTTATGTATGTAGGCGACTTTTCTTTTTTTGAAAAGCGTGACATTAATGCTCTTTATATGGATGGTGCAGTATACATATCTAACGAGCAAGATAACGATAGAGACTTAAAAGATGATATTATTCATGAGTTAGGTCATGCTGTTGAGCAAAAATATTATGAACCTTTATTTGAAGATCAAGAAATAAAAAATGAATATTTTGGAAAAATTAAAAAATTAAAAAATTACATAATATTTGAAGGATTGCCTTTAAAAAAAGTAAACTTTTTTAATGAGACCTACAATAAAGAGTTTGATGATTACCTAATGAACACAATTGGTTATGATAAATTAGGTTACTTTACAAAAGATTTATTTTTAGATGTTTATTCAATAACATCGCTGAGTGAGTATTTTGCAACCGGTTTTGAAAAATATTTTTTTGGTAATATTATTGATTTAAAGGCTGTTTGTCCTTATCTTTATAAAAAAATAAATTATTTAATAGAACAACTAGAGGAAAAAATATGAAAGTTACTCTTAACGAAAATTTAGAAAAATGCGAACTGATATTGTCAGTTTCTTTACCGCTTAGAAAAAGAGTTTCAGATACAAGAATTAAATTTAAGTCTTCTGATGCGGAAAAATATGTTAGCGAAAATTATACACCCTCAAAGGGCTACACTCTTGGTGTGTGCAAAACAAAAAATAAAGTAGCTGATAATGACACTCCACTGCAAAATAACATGGAGTGGGTTTTCTGCTTAGATAAGCAGGTTGTAAAAAAACAAACTAGAAAAAAACCAGTGTTAAAAAAGCAAGAGGAATAATTGAGAAAGCATATATCATTCTCTGAGATTAAAATATGGTACGAGTGTGCTTATAAGCATAAATTAGTATACTTGGACAATATTAAAGAATTTCATGGTAGCGAACATACGTCTTTTGGCACTGCCTTACATGAAGTGTGTGAAAAAGTTGTTTTAAAGAAAATAAAGCTTGACGAACAGCTTCTACAGGAACTTTTTAATAATGTATTTTTGCAAGAACTTAGCTTGCTAAAGAAAAAAAATGTCTCTCTCAATAAAAGTCTTGTAAAAGAGATGAGGCTGCAAGCAAAAGAAATAATACCTCACATCATGCCCGCGTTGAAAAAAACATTTGGCAAATATGAGGTGTATTCTGCAGAAGAAGAAATATTCGAAGATATAGAAAATCATAGTAAAAAATACAAAGGGTTTATTGATCTTGTGTTAAAAACAGAGGATGGAAAATATCATGTTATTGATTGGAAAACTTGTTCTTGGGGATGGGATGCTAGAAGAAAAAATGATAAAATGACGACTTATCAGTTGGCTTATTACAAGCATTTTTTCAGCAAAAAGCATAATATTCCACTTAATGATATTGAAACACACTTTGCTCTTTTGAAAAGAACAGCTAAAAAAAATAGGGTTGAAATATTTAAAGTTCCCTGCGGTAATAAAAAAATTGAAAATTCTATTAAATTACTAGAAAAAGCAGTTTATAATATAGAAAATTCTAACTTTGTTAAGAACAAGTTATCCTGTACCTCTGGTTATGGATGCGAGTTCTATAACTCTAAACACTGCACAAGGTAATATGAAAGAAAAAATTAAAGTACTCGTGTTGTCAGATCATCCTTACTCGCCCTCCGGTGTAGGCACACAAACTAGATATATGATAGAGGGCTTGCTAGAAACAGGAGAGTTTCAATTTTTATGTTTTGGCGGTGCTATAAAACATAAAGATTATAAGCCTCAAAAATTTGATAAATGGGGTGATGATTTAATCATATATCCAGTTGATGGATATGGCACACAAGATACTATCAGGTCTGTTTTAAGAACAGAAAAGCCAGATTTACTTTGGTTTATGACCGATCCTAGATTTTTTACTTGGCTGTGGGAGATGGAAGACGAGATTCGACCATTAGTGCCTATGGTCTATTATCATGTTTGGGACAATTATCCTTATCCAAAATATAATGAAGTTTGGTATAATTCTACAGATGTTATAGCTGCAATTTCAAAAGTAACTCACGATATCGTAGGAACGGTTGCACCGGATGTTGATTTGTATAGAATACCTCATGCAGTCAATCCTGACTTCTTTAAAAGATTTGATGAAGAGGATGTTAACAAGCTAAAAGAAACATCTGGCTTTGATGATGGTAAATTTTTAATTTTCTGGAATAATAGAAACGCTAGAAGAAAACACTCTGGCACTTTGATTTTTTGGTTTAAAGAGTTTTTGGATAGAGTGGGGCACGATAACGCAACGTTGTTGATGCACACAGAACCTAATGATCCTAATGGGCCCAACCTTAGAGCTATTATTGAAGAGCTTGGCTTAATAAACGGAGAGGTAAAATTTTCTGTGCAAAAAGTTGATTTTCAACAATTGGCTGCTTTATATAACATGGCTGATGTCACAGTTAACATATCAGATGCTGAGGGTTTTGGTTTGGCCACGCTTGAGTCTTTATCATGTGGTACACCTATTATTGTTAACATGACAGGTGGCTTGCAAGAACAAGTTACAGACGGCGAAGAGTGGTTCGGTATTGGTATTGAGCCGGCTTCTAGGTCTATTATCGGCTCTCAAGACATTCCTTACATCTACGAGGATAGAATCAATAAAGACGAATTTATAGACTCTTTAGAAAAGTTGTATAATATGTCTAAAGAGGAACGCGATGATCTAGGCCTTAAGGGGCAAGAGTACGTAAATAAAAATTATAATTTTCAAAAATACGTTGCTAAGTGGAGGCATGTTTTAAAAGAAACATGTGAGAAGCATGGATCATGGGACAACAGAAAAAATTACAAAAGATGGGAAACAATAGAGGTATAAGATGTTAAAAGTTTTTCTAAAAGGACCATACCTAACACAGTCTGGTTATGGTCATCATGCAAGAACTGTATATAGAGCGCTCAAAACAAGAAAAGATATGTTTGACATATACGTTCAACCAATTCCATGGGGAAGAACTAGTTGGCTTTGGGAAGACGACGAAGAAAGAAGAGAGTTTGACAATTGTCTTACAAAAACAATAAACTACCTAAATTCAGGTGGCAAGTTTGACATGAGTATTCAAGTTACTGTACCTCAAGAATGGGAGAAGATAGCGCCAATTAATATTGGAGTTACGGCAGGTATTGAGACTGATAAAATTTCTCCAAAATGGATTGAAAAATGTTTAGTTGTAGACAAAATTATAACAATTAGTGAGCATTCAAAAAACGGATTTTTAAATACTGTTTATGAAGCTGTAGAGGAACATACAGGTAAAAAAGTTGAATTTAAATGCACAACTCCAGTCGAAAGTGTTGCTTACCCTGTGTTGCCAGTTGAGCCTGAAAAAACTAACTTTAATTTTACTACTAAATTTAATTTTCTCACAGTCGCACAACTTAGTCCTAGAAAAAATGTAGGACAGCTCCTTCAAGCTTTTATAGAGACATTTAAAGACAATCCTGACGTTGGGTTGATTATTAAAGCAAACTCTGCAAAAAATTCTTTGATTGATAGAAGAATAACAACTAGAAACTTTAAAGTTTTGCTAAATAAATTCGGCCCTAGAAAGTGTAAAGTTTATCTTCTTCACGGTAGCTTAAGTACAGCAGAAATGGCCGCTTTGTATACAGACTCAACTGTTAAAGCTTTGGTGTCAACAACTCACGGAGAAGGATATGGACTGCCTTTATTCGAGGCCGCATATTATGGATTACCTGTGGTAGCCACTGACTGGTCTGGGCATCTAGATTTCCTATATATGCCTACAAAAACAAAATCATCTAGAACTAAGATGAAGCATATGTTTGGAAAGATATCTTACGAACTTAAGCAAGTTCAGAAAGAGGCAGTTTGGGAGCATGTGATTACTAAAGATTCGAAGTGGGCTTTTCCAGAACTCGGATCTATAAAAATGAATTTATCTGATGTACATAAAGATCATGGTAGATTTAAAAAAAGAGCCAAAGACTTGCAAAAGTGGATAGTAGAAAATTACTCTGAAGATAAAATTTACGAAGATTTTGTAAGTCATTTAGCTGAGTATCATGTAAACGTTAACGAAGAGATAGAAGATCTATTTAACGAAGTAGCAGTGTAAAAATGATAATTTTTGTTTCTGATGCGTTCTCCCAGCATTATACTGGTGGCGCAGAACTAACAACAGATGCTATCATCGACGAGTCTTTGTATCCGGTAAACCGCGTACTATCTCAAAAAGTAAACGTTGAGTTGATGAAAAAGCACAAAGATTGTTTTTGGATATTTGGAAATTTTACCCAAGTTCCAGCCGCTTGTCTATTGTATGCAGCAAAAAATCTTTCCTATTCAGTAGTTGAATATGATTATAAATTTTGTGTCTTTCGATCTGTTAAAAAACATGAACATACTACTGGAGAATGCAATTGCGCTGATACACCACATGGCAAATTAGTTGCTGCTTTCATGGCAAAGTCAAAAATTAACTTTTGGATGTCCAAAAAACAAAAAGATTTTTACACTAGCTATTTTCCGTTTTTAAAAAATAATTTTGTTTTAAATTCTGTTTTTTCGAAAGAAACGCTAAAAAGCTTAAAGAATTACAAGACCAGCAATAAAAACAATAAATGGATAATATTGGATTCTCCATCCTGGATTAAGGGCAAAGAAAAAGCAGTAGAGTATGCAAAGAACAATAATTTAGAATATGAGTTAGTTTGGGGGATAGAGTACAAAGACATGCTTCGAAAGCTAGCTTCATCAAAAGGTTTGATACTACTACCACAAGCTCGTGATACTTGCCCTAGATTAGTAATGGAAGCGAAAGCGCTCAATTGTGAATTGATTCTAAATGAAAACGTGCAACATAAAGATGAACCATGGTTTGCAACAAAAGAACTAATGTTTGAGCACCTAGAAACAAACGCGCAAAAGTTTTGGAGAAAGATAGAAGAAGTAGCGCAAGCTGAATTAAAAATTACAAAACAAAAGATCTTGTCACAACAAAAGATTAAAATTATTGTCCCTTTTTATAATGCCCAAGAGTGGTTAGACAAGTGTATTTACAGTCTTAAAAGTCAAGATCACAAAAATTTTGAGTGTTTTTTGATAGATGATGTATCAACAGACAGCAGTTATGAAGTAGCAAAGAGTTCAATTGGTAAAGATAGTCGTTTTTTTCTAATCCAAAATAAAGAAAAAAGCTACGCTTTGAAAAACATAGCAGATACTATTAATAACGGTAAATTTAATAATGATGATATTGTTGTTCTCTTAGATGGCGACGATTGGCTAGCTAGCTCTTATAGTTTATCTACTTTAGCAAACAGATATGATGAAACAAATTGCTTAGTAACATATGGAAGTTATGTATATAACCCAACTGGTACCAGAGGTATCGAGCCATCTAAATACCCAGATCACGTGGTTGAAAACAACACTTTTAGAGATGACAAGTGGCGTGCTTCACACCTTCGAAGTTTTAAGTATCACCTTTGGACGCATCTAAAACAAAAAGATCTCAAAGATAAAGATGGTAAATACTATGAGATGACTTATGATCAGGCAATAATGTTGCCACTGCTTGAACTAGCTGGTCAAAAATCTGAATATATAAGCGATTCTTTATATGTCTACAACAAAGACAACCCTCTTAATGTTGATAAGATAAAACAAAAAAAACAATATGAACTGTCTCTTAAAATAAGGCAGAAAATACCTTATAAGCCTTTATGAAGATTCTGCTAGAAAATGTAAATTTAAACAGCACATCAGGACCTAATCATTTTGCTCTTAAACTTGTCAAAGAGTTAATAAAAAAAGACATTATAATTAATCCTGAAGAAGCGCCTGACGCAAAATTGTGTTTTATAGAAAGTCGTCAAGAAACAAAAAAAGAAACGCCACTAGTACAAAGATTAGATGGCATATATTTTAACAACGCTCAGAATTATAACGCTCAAAACTACAACATTCAAAGAACCTACAATATTTCAAATGGTGTCATATATCAGTCTTACTTTAACAAAGCTCTGACAGAAAAATATTTTGGTGTGCATAAAAACAGCACTGTTATACATAATGGAGCTGATAGTCAAATGATATCTGCTACCAAGGCTTTGTCTCACAGTAAAATAGATAAATTTGAAAATGTTTGGTCTTGTGCATCTTCATGGCGACCACACAAAAGATTAGATGAAAACATAAGATATTTTTTAGAACACTCCGGCGAAAACGATTGTTTGATTGTAGCAGGTCAAAAATCTCTTAATCGTCAATCTGATTTCATAGAACATAATTTACACAAAAAAAATAATATATTTTATGTGGGTAACGTTTCTATTGATAGGTTAATATCAATTTATAAAAGATCAAAATATTTTCTTCATTTAGCTTGGCTAGACCACTGCCCTAATGTGGTCGTTGATGCAAGAGCCTCTGGTTGTCAGATTGTATGTACCTCTGCAGGTGGTACAAAAGAAATAGCTGGAGATGACGCCATAATTATAGAAGAACAAGAATGGGATTACAGTCCGGTGGAATTATACAGCCCACCAAAATTAGATTTTTCAAACAAAATCTTTAAAAATCCTTATAACAAAGCGTATAATATAGATATTAGCAACGTCGCTAACAAGTATTTGGATTTTATAAGCTGGAATGCTGAAAACAGCCATAGTAATACCGATAAAGACAAACAATCAAAGACTTCCAGGTAAAAACACTAAAAATCTAAATGGACGTCCACTGTATGATTACTTGTTTAATACGATAAAAAAGTGTAAAAAAGTTGACAATATATATATTGATTCGTCTTCTGACGAAATATTGTCTATAGCCGATTCATATGATTTTGAGACTATAAAAAGACCAGAATCACTAAACACACCAGAAACTTCTGGCAACGATTTGCTAAACTTTGAGTTACAGCATATAAAAAACGATATTATTTGTCAAGTTTTTGTAACATTACCGTTTATAGAACATACAACAATAGATAAATGTATATCTGAATTATCTGAAAATAGTAAAGCTAATTCAATACTCCCTTTGTATGAGGTATATGACAGATTTTGGTATGAAAAAGATGACTTGATAGTGCCGGCCAACCACAACCCAGATTCTTTAGTGGGAACTCAATACATGAAGCCTATCTTAAGAGAATGCGGATTTTATGTTTTTAAGAAAAAAAGTTTCTTAAAAGAACAAAAAAGAGTTACAAAACAACATAAGGTTCTTACGTTTGAAGAATCACAATTTATTGACATCGATACAGAACTAGATTTTGTATACGCTGAAGCCGTCGCAAAATGGAAGCTAGAGAGATAAAAAAGTACTCTTTACCTTATTCGAAAGAGGATAAAGAGTTTATCTTAGAGAATATTTCTACTGTTTTAGATAATGGATATCTTACAGATGGTGGAGAATATGTAGCAAAGTTTGAATCAGCTTGGGCAGATGTCATCGGAGCAAAATACGCGATCGCAGTTAATAGCTGCACCACTGCTTTAGAAATGATTTTAAAGTTGATTGGTGTTGAAAGCGCATCTGTGGTTGTACCAACGTACACTTTTTTTGCAACACCTCTATCAGTGCACTTAGCTGGCGGTAGAGTGCTTTATGCTGATATATCTACGGATACTATGAGTCTTAGTCTAGACAGTATTAAAGAAGCTGTAACGTCAGATACAAAAGCTGTTATGATAGTGCATGTCGGCGGCGTAATCAGCCATGAGATAACAGAAATAAGAGATTGGTGCGATGAAAACGGCATATATCTAATTGAAGACGCTGCATGCGCTCATGGTGCCTCATATAATGGCACATATGCGGGTAATTTTGGTCATTTTGCTGCTTTTTCTTTTCACCACTCGAAAGTGCTTACATCCGGTGAAGGAGGCATTATTATCACAAATAATGCTAAATATGACGCAAAATTTAGAAGAATGAGGGCTATTGGTCTAGACCGATCAATAAACAACTGGGAAGTCTTTGAACTAGGAAACAATTACAAAATTCCTGAGACTTCTGCTGTTTTAGGTTTGTTGCACTGTATAAAGTCTAATCAAATTTTTAATGAAAGAAGAGCGATCGCTAATCACTACGATCGCAATATAAACTTTAATAAAAATTTAAGTAAATTTGAAATACCAAACGGAGTTGTTAGCGGATATTACAA
>MDTC01095631.1_pt1 | contig 12217 bp, 6 predicted proteins | sample 811181 | NCBI WGS metagenome assembly MDTC01 (sample SAMN05326644, study PRJNA326480) | marine metagenome | isolation source: seawater | place: Pacific Ocean: North | collected 2011
GGACCCGGACCTCACACTCATCTCGATTCAAGACCTCAAGGGCAAACCCCTTGCCATCCTGGCAAATTTCTCGATGCACTACTTTGGTGGTGTAAAAGCAGTAAGTGCCGATTACTTCGGAAAATTCGCCACGAATATGCGAAAAATGCTGGGAGCGGACGAAAGCTTCGTGGGTATCATGTCACACGGTTGCAGCGGAGATATTTGGCGTCGCGACTACACGCTCCGCAACTGGATCGTTGATCCGCCCCCTAAGGAGGAGCAAATGCAAATCGACTCCTACTCCAAGGACTTGGCGGAGCGGGCCCTGCAAGGCTACAGCAAGATCCAGCACCGGACTGACCCGGACCTCGCCATGGCCGAGACCCGAATGACCCTCAAGTACCGGACGCCCGACGTCGGACTCCTCCAATGGGCCGAAGGCATAGTCGAGGAGATGGGAGGCCGCAACCCAAAGAACAAAACCGAGGTATACGCCTTCGAGCAAATCGTCCTCAACGAGCGCCAAGAGACCGTAATCGTCCTGCAGGCTCTTCGTATCGGGGACATCGCGATCACCACTACACCCAATGAGACTTACGCCCTTACAGGTCTCAAGCTGAAGACGAAAAGCCCGTTGCTCAACACCATGGTCATCGAATTGGCCAATGGCGGCGACGGCTACATCCCACCACCCGAACAGCATTTCCTCGGGGGGTACAATACTTGGGCCGCTCGTTCAGCCGGTCTCGAGGTTCTGGCGGAACCCAAAATCGTTGAGTCTTGCCTTCGTCTCCTTGAGAAGGTTGCCGCGAAACCACGTCGCGTCCCACTGGTTTCGCAAGGCTCCTACGCACAGGCCATCATCGACCTCAAACCCGTTCAATGGTGGCGCATGGATGAGTTGCAAGGCCCCCTCGCAATCGACGAGCAAGGCAACCGCGACGGAACCTACGAGGACGGCGTGGTCTTTTACCTCGAGGGCCCGAGTTCGAAAAGCTTTACGCCCGGCCAAGTGAACCGCTGCGCCCACTTCGCCGGCGGTCGCCTTCGGGCACGCCTCCCAAAACTGGGCAAGGCTTACACCGTTTCCATATGGTTCTGGAACGGTATGCCCAACAGTTCCCGACCCGTGCTCGGCTGGATGTTCAGTCGTGGTCGCGAGCATTCGGTCGACTCCGCCGGCGAGCACCTTGGCTTAAACGATAAAGGTAAACTCCTTTTCAACGGCGGTGGCAAAACCCACCATGGGAAAACAACGGTGAGGCGCTGGACATGGAGACAGGCAACCCTGGCTCGCAAGAGCGATGACGTCCGAGTCTATCTCGACGGCAAGATCGAGATCGAGACCAAGGCAAAAGCCGATATGCTTATGGAAGACGTCTTCATCGGCGGACGCAACGACAACCGATCCAACTGGGAAGGACGCATAGACGAGGTCGCCCTATTCGACCGCGACCTCACCCAGAAAGAAGTTGAGAGCCTGTCACTTGATTGATGGAATGGAAACTATCTCCATGACGCGAAGTCTCATTCATAACGGCAAACCCCGCGCATTCTTGTCATTGCAAATCACGAGTTACCGTAGCAATCAAGTCTGAGACGCAATGCGAATGCCCTACGCGTCCACTGGGTCGGTGCGTTAAGACTTAGTCCCTCCTCGCAATGACAAATGAAAATATATATCCTTCTTCTCTTTTATGAAAACCTTTCAAGTAAAGTAACCAAATGAGCGATTGGGAGCAACGATACCAAGATGGAGACGTCCAATGGGACAAGGGAGAGCCCTCCCCCGGCCTAGTCGATTGGCTGGCCGAAAAGGCAGAATACCCGACAAGCAAGGTCATCGTCCCCGGATGTGGTTTCGGTCACGACGCCCGGGCATGGGCTCAGGTAGGTTTCGACGTCGTTGGCTACGATCTAGCCCCAGCCGCCGTCAAAGGCGCCGAGGAGCAAACCCCCGAATCCCTAGCCAACGCCAGCTTCCTTCTGGGCGACTTCCTCGCAGACGAACCCTGCGACGCCTTCGACTACGTCTTCGAGCACACCTTCTTCTGCGCGATCGATCGGGCTCGGCGCCCAGATCACGTCGAGGCCTGCCGAAATTGGCTCAAGTCAAAGGGCAAGCTCCTAGCAGTCCACTACATGCTGCCCAAGGACGAAGAAGGCCCGCCCTTCGGCACCGACAGGGAGGAAATCATTGATCGTTTCTCAACGAATTTCGAACTCCTCTCCGACTGGACGCCACGCTCCTACCCCCACCGAACGGGTCTCGAGCGCATGTTCCTTTGGGAAAAAAGAGACTGAGACTTTCCCGAGTCGGTGTCCTTTAGAGCAACTACATGGCGTGTTAATCCAGTCTCCTCACTTTTTTGTCATTGCGAGGAGAGCAGTGACAAAGGTGTGAAGTGGCGGTCGGAGTGTGAAGAAAATGTTTCTAAGGAAAAAACCCTTGTCTAGAATTTCACGCAACTCGATCACTTCTGCTTGGGCTAAAACCTTTGATTTGGTATATTGTAAAATGTGAATTCATACCGGTTGGCATGCATGGCAAGCTTAGCTGTCATTTTCGGATTTGTCTGTTGGGCGAAACCGAATGAATCTGAATTGCTCAAGGGCAAGGCGATCTTTGAAAAACAATGCGCCGAGTGTCATGGCAGCAAAGGACAGGGAGTGGTGGGAGAATATGAAAAACCACTAACCGGCGACTGGCCACTAGAAAAGCTGATCCGGGTGGTGGAAAAGACCATGCCCGAACTCGAACCGAAGCTCTGCCGAGGAGAAGACGCAAGGCTTGTATCCAACTACGTATTCGAAACTTTTTGGCAAAAGCCGGAAAGATTTTCCAAATCCGGTGAAATAACCTTGGCTCGCCTCACTAACCGGCAATTCCGCCAATCCGTTGCCGATTTGTTCGCACAGTCCCCCGGCACCCGAATACCAGTCGGCGTCGACCGCGAAAAGCAAGGTTTGAGAGCCGCCTACTACGACGTGAAGAAAATGAACAGGAGGCACCAAAAAAAGAAAGACCGCGTAGATACCGTGGTTGATTTCGACTTTGGATCAGGTGTTCCGCTGGAAGGCATGAACCAGGACGGTTTCTCCGTCTTATGGCAGGGATCGATCCTTCCTCCCGAGACGGGTTGGTATGAATTCTTCATTCATTCTTACAACGGCTTCTCCTTTTGGATCAATGCCGATGGGAAAAAAGCTTCCATTGACGAAACCGTCGTCGGAGGCGAGGAACGAGAAAAGAGCATCCGCCTTTTCCTCCTCGGTGGAAGGCCCTACCCGATAATGCTCGATTTCTTCAAATTCAAGGATCCCATTGCCAAGATTCGACTGAGTTGGAAGCCTCCCCATGGGAATAAAGAGATCATTCCAAAGGAATTTCTTTTTCAGCAGAGTGTGCCCCCCAGCTTGATCATTCAGCAAAAGCTTCCTCCCGACGACTCCTCCTACGGGTTTGCCAGAGGAACAATGATCGAGCAGGCCTGGGATGAGGCCATCACTTTCGCGGCACTTGAGGCAGGCAGGTTCGCCAACGACAAGATAGACCAATTGGCTCAGACCAACAACGAAGACGCTAAGAGGAGAGAAAAGATCGAGACTTTTTTTCTCGAATTCGTAAAATACGCCTTCCGTGAACCTCTTACCGAAAAGCAAAAGGAATTCTTTGTCCTCTCGCGTTTTGAAAAATCAAAAAGTCTCTCCAGATCGGTCGAGGAGATCGTCCTTCTTACCCTGAAGTCACCTCGTTTTCTTTATCCTGAGTGGCAGGCTCTCGCCAAAAAGGAAAAGGATCCTTACGTCGTGGCCACACGACTCTCCCTATATTTATGGGACTCTCTTCCCGGACGTACTTTTCACCAATTGATGGAGAAGGGAAACTTCTGCAAAAAAAGCCAAGTAGAAGGTCAGTCAAAGAGAATGCTGGAAGACGACAGATCCCAAGCAAAGTTTCAGGATTTCCTGCTCCATTGGCTGGAGATTGATCAAAACGATCCTCCGCAAAAAGATAGGAAACTGTTTCCCAGGTTCGACGATCAAGTTATTTCCGACCTCAGGAGATCACTTATCACTTACTTGGGTTCCGTGGTATGGGAGGACCGGGGGACTCTCGAGGATTTGCTCCGAGCTCGGGAAATACCCATCAGTAAGAAAATGGCGGGTTACTACGGAGTCAAAAACCTTCGTGATTTCAACGCATCGGCTTTTCCTCTTTATCCTGCAGAAGATCTTGGCCGAAAGGGTCTTTTCACTCACCCCTACCTTTTGGCCAACTACTCCTACGTAGACCAGACCTCCCCGATCCACAGGGGCGTTTTCGTTTCTCGCAAGATTCTGGGTCGAAGCCTTCGCCCACCACAAGAGGCAATATCCTTCAAGAGTTCCGATTTCGACCCGAAGTGGACGATGAGGCAAAAAGTGACCGCTCTTACCAAACCGGCCAATTGCATGGCCTGCCACGACCTAATCAACTCAACGGGCTTTCTTCTCGAGGGTTATGATGCCACAGGACGAGTCCGCACTGAGGATGGAGGAAAAACGCCCGACACCAAGGTTGCCTACTTTGACCGCGAAGGGAACGAGCTGTCCATGAGTGGACCCGCCGACCTGCTGAAGCACTCCTTGGCCAGCGAAAGCTCTGAAATGTTTTTTATCGAGGAGCTCTTCAAGTACGTTGCCAAACAGGATCCTTCATGCTACAAAAACATGTTAAATAAAACTCTGCTCAAAGACATGAGAACCAATAAGTTGACCGACCTATACCTGCAGCTTTGCTTAGAAGCCGCAACGGATGGGTTCGCTTACGACCGCTGAAAATCAAATGAACTTAGATCTTCATAGCCTGAACCGCCGTAATGCCCTGAAGGGCTTGGGCTTGTCGGCCCTTTCTCTTCCCTTGGTCTCTCAAGTTCCGCACTTACAAGCCAAGAATGACAGTTCCTCCACCAAGCCCAAGCAGCGGGTTATCTTCATGTTCAGCCCCAATGGGACGATCCCCAAGCACTTTTGGCCGGAAAAGGACGGCGAGGACTTCGAGCTAAAGACCATAACCCGACCCCTTGAACCTTTCCGCGACCGCCTGCTTTTCCTCAAGAGATTGCATAACAAAGTTCGCGGCGACGGAGACAATCACATGCGTGGCATGAGTTGCCTGCTTACCGGCGTCGAGCTGTTCCCCGGCAATATTCAAGGGGGTTCGGATACGCCCGCAGGTTGGCCCAAAGGAATCTCCATCGACCACGAGATATCCAATTTCCTGCAAGCCAAGGAAGAAACCCGGACTCGGTTCGGCGTACTTCATTTCGGGGTCGGTGTTCTCGACAAGGCCGACCCGTGGACCCGCATGTCCTACGCCGGGCCCAACCAACCGGTAGCGCCTTTGGGAGATCCATACGAAGCCTATCGTAAACTCTACGGAAACGTGAGGGAGAAGAAACAAATCAACTCGATTCTTGACGATCTCAAGACCGACCTTTCCCAAGTAGCCGACAAACTCTCACCCAATGACCGCAAGCTCCTAGTCGAGCATTCCCTCCTCGTCGACAGAATGGGCAAGGAGTTTTCGCGTTCGGATAACCTCAAGAACCTGGCCGGAAAACCTCCGCGCCTCGAGGAAGGCGTCGAAAATCTCAACGACAATCTTCCTACACTGAGCCGGATGCAGGTCGACCTCTTGGTCAATTCCTTCGTCAACGACTTCACCCGCGTAGCCACACTGCAATTCACCAAGTCGGTTGGGCAAGCAAAGATGAGCTGGCTGGACATCAATGAAAGACATCATACCCTTTCACACGAGCCCGACAAAAACAAGGATGCCTACGAGAAGCTCATTCGAATCAACACTTGGTTCGCCGAAGAACTTGCCTACCTTTTGAAAAAGCTCGAATCCACCCCGGAACCCGGCCATTCAGGCTCGATGCTCGACCACACCCTCGTGGTCTGGACGAATGAGCTGGGCAAAGGCAACAGCCATACCCTCAACGACATCCCCTTTCTGCTCGCGGGAGGTGGTTTCGGCTTCAAAATGGGACGATCCCTTTCTTGTGAAAACAACCCGCACAACAGGTTGCTTCTGAGCCTAGCGCATGCAGTGGGGCATCCCTTGAAGAGCTTCGGCAATCCAAAGCTAAGCGCAGGCGGCCCGTTGGACTTGGGCTAACCGCTCTACGGAATCAGCGGCGGGTCACTCCTGCAGGAAGAGAAAAACGCCCTTGCGATTGGATACCACGACGTCGATCTTCTCATCGCCGTTGAGATCCTCAGTCAGGAACTGCGCCCCGACGCCCGATTGGTCGTCTATCTTGTGGGGAACGAACTCTGGCGCCTTGCCCTTGGTCATCTTGAGGTCGAACCAGTAGAGCTCGCTGGCCTGCCCGGCCAAGGAGGGCCGATAACCGTGGGCGAAGAAACGTCGCCCCGTGACCAAGTCCTTGCGACCGTCACCGTTGACGTCGACGTAGTTGGCAGAGTGGGTCTCGCGTATCAGGCCCTTGTGAAAAGGATTGGTCTCAAAACTACCGTCTTCCTTTTGCTTGCACCAGTAAATACCCGTGCCGTGGGCAGACGTACAAAGAACGTCGTTAAGCCCGTCGCCATCGGCATCGAGGTGATACATGTCGGCCACGCCATCCTTCACGATCTGCTTGGCATGATAGGTCCACTTGCCACTCTTCTCGGATTTATTTTTCGGCTGAGCCCACCAGCCCCCACCCCAAGTAACGTCGAGCAAGCCATCGCCGTTGACGTCCGAGGCACCTAGACCGTGAGCAAACTTGTGGGCGGGCTTGGGTTCGTCACCGATAAGATTGTGCGGCCATAGCTCGTTGATCTTGGAAACCTCGGGAACGGGCACCCATGCAATTTTGCCTTCCACGCCCATGAGGAAAACTTTTTTACCATCACCAAATAAATCCAAGTATAGGCGCGTCTCGTTACCCGTGCCCTTGAATGCCTCGTGTTCCTTCCAATGGCGTTCTCCCTCGTTTTTCGGATTTTCATACCACTTGGCGGATTTCCCGTGAAAAGGAATGACCATGACGTCGAGCCAACCGTCACGATTGTAATCATCGGGATATACAGCAAAGGCTTCGGTGTACCCTCCTCTAGTCTCCTTGCGCGGCTTGCGAATCTCACGAAGCTTCCAATCGGGGGCGGCATACCAGTAGTCTCCGACGACAACGTCGTTTTTGCCATCCTTGTTGAAATCGCCTATGCCAACTCCCTCGGAACGGAACATATCGTCCAGAGTGATTTTCTTGAACTTCGGTTCGGCAGAGACAGCAATCAGGCCAGTGCATATAACGAGTAAAAACAGAAATGATTTTTTCATGGGAGAGATGAGGTCGAAGAATTTTCGGTAAAACGAAAACAAAGTGCCGGAGTGTCGAATCCGTCCAGCCAAATCAGTAATGCAAAGAAATTCAGTTCTCGAAAGAACCGAATATTCTTCAATTGAAAACCGTTTTGGTTGAAAGGAAAGAACACAAAATCTTCACTGATTAAATGAAAAGTGCGGGCGGTTTCTCGAAAAACAAGAGATTCACGCCGTCCTCGTTCCGCTTGACGTCCTCCACCTAAAAAAACGATATCAAAAGCCTAAGTCCAAAACCTCCACCATAATTTCAATGAAACCTGCCCATTCGCCACTAATTATAGCTTTAGCTCTTGCAATACTTCCTGCCACACCGTCCGAGGCCAAGCAAAGCGAGAAAAGCTTCAAGCCTGAAAACGGCTCCCAAGGTTACCGCTACTTGCTTCACCTACCGAAGGGATCTGAAAAGAAGGGGACAAAGGAGAAGTGGCCACTCCTTGTGTTCCTTCATGGCCGCGGTGAGCGTGGAAACAATCTGCGATTAGTCAAAAAGCATGGTCCCTCCAAACTGGCTGAGGTTCGCGAAATGAAATTCATCGTGGTTTCCCCCCAGTGCCCGATTACCGACTTGTGGTGGAAACCGAAAATAGTTGCCGGATTAGTCGACTCCGTAGTCAAGAAGTACTCCGTGGACAAGGACCGCGTTTACCTTACGGGACTGAGCCAAGGTGGCTTTGGCACCTGGGCGACGGCCGCGGAATATCCAAAGAAATTTGCCGCTGTGGCTCCGATCTGCGGAGGTGGCAAAGTGAGTTGGGCACACAACTACGGTAAGCTGCCGATCTGGAACTTTCATGGAACGAGAGACAAGGTCGTCCCCGTCGCGCTTAGTCACAAGATGGTGAAAGCGGTACAGGAAGCAGGAGGGGACGTAACCTTTACGGAATACCCCGAAAAAGGCCACGACTGCTGGACTGTGACGTACGACAACCCGAAACTTTACGAATGGTTCCTCAGCTACACCAGAAAACCTTGACGGACAATTCAGACCTACAAGCCTTATCCTTATGAATAATCACTTGGCCCACATTCTCTCTTCAATCATTCTCATCTCCTCTACGCTACTTGCAGAAGAGACCCACGTCGTCGACCATCCTGCCATGGTCAAGCAATTGGACACGGCTAACCGGGAAGGCTTCGATCGAGGAAAAGCTCTCTACCAAATTGTTTGCATAAATTGTCATGGAACCCCGACGAAGGCGGGAACCTTGCCAACAGCCCTCCGTTTCTGGGAGGCGCCGATGAAGAACGGTTCCGATCCCCGTGCCATGTACCGTACGCTGACCAAAGGATTCAACCAAATGGTGCCCCAAAACTGGATGACGCCTGAGCAAAAGTACCAAGTCATTCATTACATAAGAGAGGAGTTTCTCAAGGATGCAAACCCGACCCAGTACAAAAAAGTGGATGAGACCTATTTAGCGGGAATCGATAAGGAAACCGTAGCGGGCCCGGCTCCACAATCGCGGGCACTCAACAAGCCATATCTCAAGATGGATTTCGGCCAGAACATGAACTACACCTTCGAGGTCGGGCCCGACAATATTGCCTACAAGGCCATCGCAGTCCGCCTGGACAAAGGAGGAGATGGAATAACCAAGGGTAAGGCGTGGCTAGCCTATGACCACGACCTGATGCGCGTCGCAGCAATCTGGACAGGCAATAAGTTTTGCGACTGGCGAAGCATCGGTATGGACGGCAGTCACGGCTCACACCCGAAAATCGTCGGAGACAAATTCCTAGTTAACGCAAAAAGTCCGGGTTGGGCAAAGCCCGGAACCGATGATTTCACCGACCCACGTTTTCTGGGCCGCGACAACAAACCCTATGGTCCCCTGCCCCGCGATTGGACGCACTACAAGGGACTTTACCATCATGGCGAGAAGGTCATTGTAAAATACACGGTTGGCCAACGCGAGGTCTTGGAAATGGCTGACCTTGCCTCCGAAGCGCCCTTCGTCGTGGCCAGAAACCTTAGGATCAGACCGGGCAAGCAATCCATGCTGCTGAGTCTTGGGAAAGGTGCGGATGAAGGCGAAGTCATAAAGGGAAAGGCAAAGCAACCCATTGCCTTAGTCCCCTTAGCCAGTGGGCTCTCAAGCGTACCTCCGCCCGATCCGAATGGTCAAATGACTTTGGGCGGTACGGACTTTTCGGTGGCAGCTTGGATACGCACGAAGAAAGGGGGAGCCATCTTTTGCAAGTCCGCCCCTACGGGCCCTTGGAGCAAGAACGCCAAAGTGCTGTTCGTGCGAAGCGGTCGACTCACATACGACGTGGGCTGGGTCGGAGACATAGCCTCACGAAAATCAGTCGCAGATGGGAAGTGGCGCCATGTAGCGATGACTCACAAGAGCGATGGGAGAACCCGCCTTTACATCGACGGCAAGGAAGATCGTTCCGGTTCCCTACCGGCTCCAGACGAATCCGGGCACGTTTTACGCTTGGGTTATTGCGCGACAGATTTCTGCCCACCCTACCAAGGGGACTTGGATGAAACTCTCGTCTTTGCACGGGTGCTCGACGCCAAGGAGATTGGACACCTCGCCAACGGCAAGCAAGTGCCCGGAAGCACGGCTCGATGGAGTTTCGATAAGCAAGGAAAAGAAATCGCGAATGAGGAAGGCCCCGATTATCACGGCGCTCTTCGCGGAAACCCAAAACAAGTCGCTGGCAAAATGGGGAAGGCGCTGAGTTTCAAAGGTTCTTCCCGAATCGAAATCGCCGGGAAGGCCAAAAAGGATGAAACCAAGCCCAAGGCACCCAAGCCCGCCACTCAGGGACTCGATGGACCGGTGTTGGCCGCATCCGTGGTCGGCGACGTCGAAGGAATCACTTGGATCACCGATAAAGGACACCTGCGACTGCGCATACCAACCTCAAAGGAGGCAAGGGACATAAAAGTTCTCCTCTGGCGGGGAGAGGCCTCGGAACTAGCTACTTTCGGTAAAATCATTGATTCGATAAAAAAGGATGATCTCACTTCCCTGACTAAGGGCGCAACTCCCCGGTGGGCACATGACGTGGAGGTTGAAGCAAAAGTCTCCGAATCCGAAAAACCTTACGTAGTCGATGAAATCGCCATTCCTCCCGTTACCCCGTGGAACTCTTGGATGCGGCTATCTGGGTTCGACTTCTTCAAGGACGGCAAGCGAGCCGCAGTATCCACTTGGCACGGGGACGTATGGATTGTATCGGGCATCGGCGACGACCTCGGCAATGGAAAATTAAAGTGGCGACGGATCGCTTCCGGACTTTTTCAACCCCTCGGGGTACGAGTCATCGACGAGGTCGTGCACCTCTCCTGCCGGGACCAGCTCGTAGTTCTACGCGACTTGAACGGCGACGGGGAAACCGACTACTACGAATCCCTCAATAGTGACCACCAAGTCACCGAACACTTTCACGAATTCGCCATGGGCTTGCAGACGGACGAAGACGGCAACTTTTACTACGCCAAGTCCGCTCGCCACGCCAAGACTGCCTTGGTTCCTCATCACGGAACTCTTATCAAGGTGAGCAAGGACGGCGACAAAACCGAAATCATCGCCAATGGGTTTCGGGCAGCCAACGGCGTCTGCATCAACCCCGACGGTTCTTTTTTCGTTACGGACCAAGAGGGCCATTGGACGCCGAAGAATCGGGTAAACTGGGTGACCAAAGGAGGTTTTTACGGAAACATGATGGGGTACACCGACCAAAAGGACACTAGCGATTCCGCAATGAACCAACCCTTGGCATGGCTTACCAACTCCTTCAATCGCTCACCCGGGGAACTAGTCTGGACCAAGAGCAAAAAGTGGGGACCGCTCGAAGGTTCGTTACTGGACGTATCCTACGGTATGGGCCGCGTTTTCGTGGTTCTTAACGAAAAGGTAAACGGACAGCTTCAAGGTGGCGAATACGCCCTTCCCATTCCCGACTTCCCCACCGGGGTGATGCGCGGACGCTTCCATCCCGACGACGGGCAACTTTATGTTTGCGGCATGTTCGCTTGGGCAGGCAACAAACGCGGAAACGGAGGCTTTTATAGGATTCGCCATACGGGGGCTTCAGCGTGCCTCCCCACCACTTTGGAGGCGTCCAAGGGAACCCTTAGAATGAAGTTCAGCGACAAGCTCGACAAAGTAACCGCCACAAGTCCATCCAGTTACAAGCTGAAAACTTGGAGTATTAAACGAACCGGAGGATACGGTTCGCGCCATTACGACGAAAAGCCGCTCAAAGTGGACAGCGCGAAACTTCTTGCGGATGGCCAAACATTGGAACTAAAAGTACCCGACATCAAGCCCACTTGGTGTATGGAAATCACTTACAACCTCAAGACAGGCAAAGGCGAGGAAATCTCAAACCGCATCCACAACACCATCCACAATCTTTCAAAAACTGAGTAAGCTCACGAGTAGGGAATCAGAATAATACTGTCGCGAAAAAAGCTAAAAAACAAATATTCTTATATTCATTCAGCGGTTTGACATTTTGGAGAAAAGGCACAAGATTAAAAAAATGAAATTACTTCAGAAAAGTATAATTTTTGGCATTCTAATCGTGTCTTTTAGTCAAATCATTGCAAAGGACGACAAGGACAAGAAGGAAGCTACACCCGAATCAAGATTGCAGGCGGCCAAAGTTGAATTAACCGAACATTCACAAATAGCTCTTATCTACGTTAAAGGTCTCGTTTGCCCATCGTGCGCAATAGGAGTGAGTAAAAATTTGAGTCGCATGCCAGGGGTGGACAAAGAGAGATTCAAAAGGGGCATAGAAATGGACACTAATACTCAATTGGTTAAAATAGCATTATCCGATCAATCCAAATTGGACAAAAAAGAGATTCTTGAAAGGGTCGATGATGCC
>MDTC01044256.1_pt1 | contig 12215 bp, 11 predicted proteins | sample 811181 | NCBI WGS metagenome assembly MDTC01 (sample SAMN05326644, study PRJNA326480) | marine metagenome | isolation source: seawater | place: Pacific Ocean: North | collected 2011
AGGGGAAAAAGTTTTGGCTGACGAGCCACTTGTAGAATTAGAGACGGACAAAGTTAATGTAGAAGTTCCTTCACCAATAAGTGGGGTATTAGGCAGCATCAGCGTAAAAGAAGGTGAGACCGTGAACGTCGGTTCACTTTTGGGAACTGTAGATAATTCATTAATTAGCAAAGAAAAAAATATTAAAGAGGTTAGTAATTATAGTCCACCAAAAAAAAAAGAAGAGATAAAACCAAAAATTTTTGAAGAAAAAACTTCAAACGTAAATAAAACTAAACCTAAACAAAAATCAATTTTAAAACTAGAAGAAGAAGAACCATTAATTTTAGAACAGGTTCTTGAACAAAAAATACCTTTGAAAAAAGAAAAACAAATTTCTCCAGCAGCAAGAAAAATGGCAAACGAAGCTAGAGTTGATATCAGCCGTGTTGAAGGAACAGGAAAAAATGGAGTAATTTTAAAAGAGGATATAATGAGTTTAATGGGCTCTAAACCAGCTCCGTCTGAGAGAAAAGTTAAGCACGGTCCAGAAGAAAGAGTTAAGATGACTCGTTTGAGGCTGACTATTGCAAAAAGATTAAAAGAAGCTCAAGAAAATGCTGCAATGCTTACAACTTTTAATGAAGTTGATATGAGCGAGGTAATTTCAATGAGAAGTCAGCATAAAGATGAGTTTCAAAATAATTATGGAGTAAAATTAGGTTTTATGTCTTTCTTTGTAAAAGCATGTGTAATAGGTCTTAAAAATTATCCATCAATAAATGCTGAAATTCAAGGGGAAGAGATTGTTTATAAAAATTATTATAATATTAGTATTGCAGTCGGAACAGATAGAGGCCTTGTTGTCCCTGTGCTTAGAGAAACTGATGAAATGTCGTTCGCAGAAATTGAAAAAAATATTGGACAACTCGGTCAGAAAGCAAGAGACGGTAAAATAACAATAGAAGATTTGCAAGGTGGAACTTTTACAATTACGAACGGTGGTATTTATGGTTCAATGCTTTCAACTCCAATATTAAATCCTCCTCAATCAGCAGTTTTAGGAATGCATAATATTATTCAAAGACCAGTGGTTGTTGATGGAAATGTAGAAGTTAGACCAGTAATGTATTTGGCTCTATCTTATGATCATAGAATAATTGACGGAAAAGAAGCAGTATCTTTTTTAAAAATAGTAAAAGAGTCTTTAGAACAACCAAAAAGACTATTTTTGAATATTTAATAATGGAAAATAATTTTGATTTAGTCGTTATAGGTGGAGGACCAGGAGGATATGTATGTGCGATAAGAGCGGCTCAGCTTGGACTTAAAACAGCATGCGTTGAATCTAGAGGAGCTCTTGGAGGAACATGTTTAAATGTAGGATGTATACCATCGAAAAGTTTGCTAAATCTATCTGAAAATTTTCATAAAGCAAAAAAAGATTTTAATCAGCAAGGAATAGAAATTGATGGTATTAGATTAAATATTGAAAAAATGATGTCTAACAAAAATAAATCAATTCAAGTTTTAACAAAAGGAGTTGAATTTTTATTTAAGAAAAATAAAGTTACCTATTTTAAAGGAAAAGGAGTTCTTTTTTCAAAAAATGATATCGTAGTTTATGAAAGTGATAAAAAAAGAACCAACATAAAAGCGAAAAATATCGTAATAGCTACTGGATCCGAAGTTGCCTCACTACCAGGAATTAAGATTGACGAAAAAAATATAGTTTCATCAACAGGAGCTTTGTCCTTTGAAAAAGTACCTAAAAAATTAGCTGTTATTGGTGGTGGCTATATTGGTTTAGAAATGGGTTCAGTATGGTCAAGACTTGGGTCAGAAGTAACAGTTATAGAGTATCTAGATTTTATAACACCAGGAATGGATAGAGAAATTTCTAACGAATTTCAAAAAATTCTAACAAAGCAAGGTATTAAATTTAAATTAGGGTCAAAAGTTGAGTCTGTTCAAAACAAAGGCAATTTAGTTTCGATAAAATACAAAAATGTAAAAAACTCAAAGGAAGAAGTAGTTGAAGTTGATAAAGTTTTAGTTTCAGTAGGAAGAAAACCTTATACCGAAGGGTTAAATTTAACAAAAGTGGGTGTTAAAAAAGATGCTAAAGGCAGAATAGAAGTTAACAAAAAATTACAAACTTCGATTGATAATATTTATGCTATCGGCGATGTCATTAAAGGCCCGATGTTAGCTCATAAAGCCGAAGAAGAAGGCATAGCTGTTGCTGAGATATTAGCTGGTCAAGCAGGCCATGTTAACTATGATGTTATACCTGGAGTAGTTTACACTTCACCAGAAGTAGCGACAGTAGGAAAAACCGAAGAACAATTAAAAAAGGAAAATATATCCTATAAAATTGGAAAATTTCCGTTTCTTGCAAACTCAAGAGCAAAAGTGAATAATGAAACAGATGGATTCGTTAAAATTTTAGCTGATAGTAAAACAGATAAAGTTTTAGGTGTTCATATTATTGGCCCTCATTGCGGAGACATGATAGCAGAGATGGCACTAGCTATGGAGTTTGGAGCAAGTTCAGAGGATATAGCAAGAACTTGCCATGCACACCCAACTCACACGGAAGCAATCAAAGAAGCCGCATTAGCTGTTGATAAGAGACCAATTCATTTTTAAATAAATAAAATTCCACTACTATTAATTTATGAAAGCACAAGTGCTGTTACCTAAAGTTTTTAATTTCTCATTCACATACAATTGTAAGCAAAACTCATTAAGGCCGGGAAATTTTGTCGAAGTGCCTTTTGGTAAAAAAAAGGAGGTGGGAGTTGTGTGGCCTGGAAAGAGCACAAATTTAAAAAATATTAAAATTAAAAACATTAACAAAAAAATAAATAGTTTTATGCTAGACCAAAAGTTAATAAAATTTATGGATTGGTTTGCCAAATATAATATGGTGCCTCTAGGACTCGTCTTAAAAATGTCCATTGGAAACAGTCAAAATTTTATTTATAAAAAAGATAAAGATTTTGATCAAACGCAAAAAAAAACAAAAAAACTTAATTTAAATGAGGAACAAAAAGTTGCATTAAATTTTTTAAATTCTGTAAATAATAGATTCGACGTATCGGTGCTTCAAGGAACAACTGGGTCTGGTAAAACTCTAGTATATTTTGAAAGGATAAAAAAAATAATCAATCAAAAAAAACAAGCCTTAGTTCTGCTTCCTGAAATTTTTTTGACAAATGAATTTAAATCAAGATTTTTAGATTTTTTTGGATTTGAACCTGCAATCTGGCATTCAAAGATAACTCCAAAAAATAAACGTATAATTTGGAAGGGAATAATTAATAATAAAATAAAATTAGTAGTAGGAGCAAGATCATCTTTATTATTACCATTTAAAAAACTCGGGATTATTATTGTCGACGAAGAACATGATGCATCCTATAAACAAGACGAAGGAGTTGTTTATCATGCAAGAGACATGGCAGTTTCAAGAGCGTTCTTTGAAAAAATCCCTGTGCATTTAGTTACTTCTATTCCATCAATAGAAACTTTTAACAATATTCAGAGTAAAAAATTTAGACATTTTAAAATTCACAAAAGATATAATGATTATCCACTCCCTAAAACAAAAATCATTAATTTGAATATAAAAAAAATTAAAAATAGTTTTATCGCAGAGGAAACTGTTGAATTGGTAAAATCATTTTTAAATAAAAACGAACAAGTATTATTTTTTTTAAACAGACGAGGATATGCTCCTTATTTAATCTGTAAAAAGTGTGGTTATAAACAAACGTGCACGAATTGTTCAATGTATTTAACTTTTCATAAAACTAAAAATAAAGCTATTTGTCACCATTGCTCATTTGAAAAAGAAATCTCAAAAAATTGTAAAGACGGTGAACATTGTGATTTTGTTATGTACGGTCCCGGTGTAGAAAAAATATTTGAAGAAGTTTATAAAATTTTTCCACTAAATAAAGTTGAAATTTTTTCAAGCGATTACATGAAAAAAAAGGATCAAACTAAATCTCTATTCGATAAAATTAAAAATAATAAAGTTGATATTTTAATTGGAACACAAATGATATCCAAAGGATTCAATTTTCCAAAATTAAACTGTATTGTAGTTATCGACGCTGATTTTTCTGGAAGAGGTTATGATCTTCGGACAACAGAAAAAAATATTCAACTTTATCACCAATTAAGTGGGAGGGCTGGCAGATTTAGCTCTGAGTCGTTAATCATTTATCAAACCTTGTCACCAGAAGACGCAACATTAAATGAACTGATAAAAAATAATTCTGAAGAGCTTTTGAAAAATGAACTTGTGTCAAGAAAGAAAAATTTTTTACCACCTTTTACCAGATTAATTGCCCTTATTGTTTCAGCAAAATTCCATAGTTTAAGTATTGAAGGGGCTAGAGAGATTAAAAATCATTTAAAAAAGATAAATGAAATTGAAGTAATGGGCCCAGTTGACTCTCCTTTTTTAAAGATAAAAAAAAAATTTAGATCAAGATTACTAATTAGGTTTAATGGAAAAAGCCTCATACAAAAAAAAATTACAAAACTTCTAAATACCCTTAAAATATCAAATAAAATTAAACTTACGGTTGATGTAGACCCAGTAAATTTTGGATAATAATCAAATTGGCAACTTGAAGAACATATATCCATGTGATACGAACACGCTCATTATTTCACTTTAATTTCTAACAACTAAAAATGAGCGCAAAAAAATCTTTCTCTGCAGAAACATCGGAAAGGTACTCGCGTGCTTTATTTGAGGCAGCAAATGAGTCTAAAGATCTTGAGAAGATAGAAGTAGATATAAAAAGTTTTCAACTTCTTTTAAATGATAGTTCTGAATTGAAAAACTTTGTTCATAATCCTTCACAGAGTACAAGCAATCAAAATGTTGTGATCAATCTTTTATCTGAAAAATTAAATTTCTCAAAAATTTTAAAAAATTTTTTCTTACTTTTAATTGAAAAAAGAAGAATATTCTATGTATCGAAAATTATAGACAGTTTTTTAAAATTATGTTCAAAAAAAAGAGGTGAAGTTAAAGCTTCTTTAATTTCATCAAAAGATCTGTCAGAAACTGAATTAGAAAATATAAGTAAAGATCTATCATCTTCAATGGGATCAACTATAAAATTTGATTATAAAGTTGATAAAAATTTAATTGGAGGTTTGAAGCTGCAACTAGGTAGCTTTATGATTGATACGTCTATAAAGAATAAATTAAAAAAGTTTGAACAAAAAATGTTAGAAAATTAATATGTCAATTAATCCCTCAGAAGTAACAAAACTTTTAAAAGATCAAATTAAAAATTTTGGAGAAAAAGCAGAAGTTTCAGAAATCGGAAAAATTTTATCAGTTGGTGATGGTATTGCACGTGTTTATGGATTAGATAACGTACAAGCTGGTGAAATGGTTGAATTTGAAGATGGTTCTAAAGGAATGGCTTTAAATTTAGAAAATGATAACGTTGGTGTTGTTATTTTTGGAGACGATAGAAAAATTAAAGAAGGTGATACTGTAAAAAGAACTAATGCAATCGTAGATGTACCTGTCGGTAAAGAGCTTCTTGGTAGAGTTGTTGATGGTTTGGGAAATCCAATTGATGGAAAAGGAGCAATCTCTTCAAAGGATAGAAAAAGAGTTGAAGTAAAAGCTCCAGGTATTATCCCGAGGCAGTCAGTGAGCGAGCCGATGCAAACGGGTTTAAAATCTATTGACTCTTTGATACCTGTAGGTAGAGGGCAAAGAGAACTAATTATTGGTGACAGACAAACTGGTAAAACTGCAGTAGCTATAGATGCAATTATTAATCAAAAAAAAATTAATGAGTCAGCTGATGAAAAGAAGAAATTATATTGTGTTTATGTGGCGATAGGACAAAAACGTTCAACAGTTGCACAAATCACAAAAACCTTAGAGGAAGCCGGAGCATTGAAATATACTACAATAGTTGCAGCAACTGCCTCTGACGCTGCTCCATTACAATTTTTAGCACCTTACACAGGTTGTACTATTGGTGAATACTTCAGAGATAATGGCATGCATGCATTGATAGTTTACGATGATTTATCTAAACAAGCCGTTGCTTATAGACAAATGTCATTATTGTTAAGAAGACCACCTGGAAGAGAAGCATATCCTGGTGACGTCTTTTATTTACACAGTAGACTTTTAGAGAGATCAGCAAAATTAAGTGACGCCAATGGAGGAGGATCTTTAACAGCCTTACCAATTATTGAGACACAAGCTGGCGATGTATCAGCTTATATTCCAACGAACGTAATATCAATTACAGACGGTCAAATTTTTTTAGAAACAGAATTATTTAATCAGGGAATTAGACCTGCTGTGAATGTTGGATTATCTGTATCACGTGTGGGATCTGCCGCACAAACCAAAGCAATGAAAAAAGTAGCAGGTTCAATTAAATTAGAGCTTGCTCAATATAGAGAAATGGCTGCATTTGCTCAATTTGGATCTGATTTAGACGCTTCAACCCAACAATTGTTGAATCGTGGAGCAAAATTAACAGAACTTTTAAAACAGGATCAATATTCTCCAATGACAGTAGCAGAGCAGGTTATTTCAGTATTTACAGGCGTAAAAGGTTACTTAGATGACGTAGAATTAGACAGAATTAAAAAATTTGAAAAAGATATCATCGAAAAAATAAAATCTGAAAAACCAGAAATAATTAACTCAATTCAATCAGCAGGAAAATTAGAGGAAGATATTGAAAAATTATTAATTAAAGTAATTGAGGATTATAAAAAATAAATAATGCCAAGCTTAGACGATTTAAAAAAAAGAATTAAAAGTGTTAAATCAACACAAAAAATTACCAAGGCTATGAAAATGGTTGCTGCAGCAAAATTAAGAAAAGCTCAAGAAAATGCAGAAAAAGGAAGACCCTATAGTCAAAAAATGCAAAATATTATTTTGAATTTAACCAAATCTATTAATGATCCACAGAGCGCTCCAAAGCTTTTAGTTGGAACTGGAGAAGATAAAAAATATTTATGTGTTGTTTTAACTGCAGATAGAGGATTATGTGGAGGATTTAACTCAAATATATGCAAGTTGGCTAAAACAAATTTTAAAAAAATTCTTGGAGAAGGAAAAGAATTAAAGATTATTACAGTTGGATCAAAAGGATTAGATCAAATAAAAAGAGAATATGGTAAATATGTAATTAAAAAATTTAGTTTTAAAGAAAAAAAACACATATCTTTTCATGAAGCAAATATTGTTGGTAACGAAATTATATCTCTATTTAATAAGAATGAATTTGATAAATGTATATTATTTTATAATAATTTTAAAAACGTTATAACTCAAATACCTCAAGCTCAGCAAATAATTCCAACAGAAAATAAAAATTCGAATGATAATAATGATAATAATTTTGCATATGAGTTTGAACCAGATGAAGATGAAATTCTAGAGGATTTATTGCCAAAAAATATATCTACTCAAGTTTTTAGAGCTTTACTAGAAAACGCAGCAAGTGAACAAGGTTCGAGAATGACAGCTATGGATAATGCTACAAGAAATGCTGGAGATTTAGTTGATAAGCTTACTATTAATTATAATAGAAGCCGACAAGCATCAATTACAAAAGAATTAATTGAAATCATATCAGGAGCTGAAAGTTTATAAACATGAGCAAGCTTGGAAAAATAACTCAAATTATTGGAGCTGTAGTTGATGTTAATTTCGAAACTGATCTTCCAGAGATTTACACTGCACTTGAAGTAAATAATTCAGGAAACAAATTGATTTTAGAAGTAGCTCAACATTTAGGTGAAAATGATGTTCGAACTATAGCCATGGATGCTACAGAGGGTTTAAAAAGAGGAGACAAAGTTACTAATTCAGGGGCACCAATAAGTGTGCCTGTTGGCCCCGAAACACTTGGAAGAATTATAAATGTTGTTGGACAGTCTATTGACGAAAAAGGTGAAGTGAAAACAAAGGAAAAATGGCCAATACATAGAGCAGCACCCAAATTTACTGACCAAGCTACAGAAACAGAACAACTTGTTACAGGCATAAAAGTAATTGATTTATTAGCTCCATATGCAAAAGGTGGAAAAATTGGATTATTTGGAGGAGCAGGGGTTGGTAAAACTGTTACAATTATGGAGTTAATAAATAATATTGCAAAAGCTCATGGAGGATTTTCAGTTTTTGCTGGTGTAGGAGAAAGAACTAGAGAGGGAAATGATCTATATCATGAAATGATCGAGTCAGGGGTAATTAAAACTGATGGCAAAGGTTCAAAAGCTGCGCTTGTATATGGACAAATGAATGAACCACCAGGAGCAAGAGCCAGAGTGGCTTTAACAGGTTTAACTGTTGCAGAATATTTTAGAGATAAAGAGGGTCAAGATGTTTTATTCTTCGTCGATAATATTTTTAGGTTCACCCAAGCAGGATCAGAAGTATCTGCCTTACTAGGAAGAATACCTTCGGCTGTGGGTTATCAACCGACGTTAGCAACTGACATGGGTAACCTTCAAGAAAGAATTACATCTACTGACAAAGGATCAATTACTTCAGTGCAAGCTATATATGTACCAGCAGATGATTTAACAGATCCAGCTCCCGCGACTTCATTTTCACATTTAGATGCTACAACAGTATTATCAAGACAAATTGCTGAAATAGGTATCTATCCTGCTGTTGATCCTCTAGACTCTACTTCTAGAATTTTAGATCCTAGAGTTGTAGGTGAAGAGCACTATAGAGTGGCTCGAGATGTACAGAAAATCTTACAAGCCTATAAATCTTTGCAAGATATTATAGCCATACTTGGAATGGACGAACTATCAGAAGAAGACAAACTTACTGTTGCTAGAGCAAGAAAAATACAAAGATTTCTCTCACAACCGTTCTTTGTTGCTGAAGTATTTACAGGCTCACCTGGAAAACTGGTTGATCTAGATGATACAATTAAAGGATTTGATGCTATATGCAAAGGAGAATACGATCATTTACCGGAAGCTGCTTTTTATATGGTTGGAGGAATTGAAGAAGTTATAGAAAAAGCAGAAAAATTATCTAAAGACAGCAAATAATGTCAGATAAATTTACAGTAGAAATAATTACACCAGACAGATCGATTTTAAAATCAGAAACTCATGAAGTTACGATCCCATCTTACGAGGGGCAAATGGGCATTTTAAAGGACCATATTCCTATAATAACTTTTTTAAGACCAGGACTTATAGTAATTAAAGACCAAGATGAAAAAAAATTCTATGTAGAAGAAGGAACAGTAGAATTTTCAAATAATAATCTTTTGATTTTAACGTCAATTGTTAAAGATGTTAAAAGTCTTAAAAAAGAAACAATTAATAATTTATTAGAACAAGCAGAGAAAAAATTAAAAGATAATCAGTCAAGTGATAAAGAAAAATATGTTATTTCTTACAAGATAGATACATTAAAAGAAATCAATCAATAACTAAATTTATTTCTTTTAAAAGATTTAAATATAAGTCCTTTTTAAAATAAACAATAACTTCAGGTAATTTTTTTGGTTCTATCCATTTCCATTCTATAAACTCGGGATTTTTAGTATTTAGATTTATCTCATTATCTTGACCTAAAAATTTTGTAATAAACCATTTTTGTTTTTGACCTCTAAATTTACCCTTCCATAAAATTCCCACTAATTTTTCTGGAAGTTCGTACTGATACATATTCTCTATTTCTTTTAGAATTTTAATATTTCTAATACTTGTCTCCTCAATTAATTCTCTTTTCATTGCTGCAACAAAATCTTCCCCTTCATCAAGGCCGCCTTGAGGCATTTGCCATTTATCTACAGGATTATCTTTTCTTTTAGCAACAAATACTTGATTATTATTATTTAAAATAATTATTCCTACTCCAGTTCGCATAGGAAGTCTTTTTTCATCCATAATTTAAGAATTGAAAAGCTTAATTGCGTAATTTAATTGGTTATCTCTTTCAGAACTAATTTTAAAATCGTCACCAATTTCTTCTACTAAAATATCAGGTGTCACTCCTACATCTGAAATAGACTTGCCAGACGGCAAGTAATATTTAGAAATAGTTAATCTAATACCACCACCATTTCTCAAAGGTATTATTGATTGTACAGATCCTTTTCCGTATGAATTCTCACCAAGAATAATTGCTCTTTTATGATCTTTTAAAGCACCAGCCAGAATCTCTGATGCAGATGCAGAGCCATTGTTGATTAAAACTACTACTGGTTTACCTTTTACTTCATCACCTTTTTTCGCAAAAAACTTTCTTGTCTCAGAAATGTTACGTCCTTTAGTAGACACTATTTCCCCATCGTCTAAAAAAAAATCAGTTATATTTATCGCTTGAGTGAGTAAGCCACCAGGATTATTACGTAGATCAATTATGTAACTTTTTATTTTTTTATTTTTTTCAAATTTTTTTATTGATTTCAAAAATTGGCTATCACTATTATCATTAAATGATTTTAATCTTATATAACCAATATTTTTCTCTTTACTTATTACTTTTGAACTTACAGACCGAACTTCAATTACTTTTCTTATAATTTTAAATTTGATCGGTTTTTTTACATTTTTTCTCCTTACTGTAAGATCTATTGACGTTCCTACAGGTCCACGCATTAATTTAACTGCTTCCATTAAAGATTTACCTTGAACTTGATCATTTCCAATCTTCACTATGTAATCACCAGCCTTGATACCGGCATTTGCTGCAGGTGTGTCATCTATAGGTGAAATTACCTTAACAACTCCGGCTTCCATACCAATTTCAATTCCGAGTCCACCAAATTGCCCTTTAGTGTCAGTTTGCATTTCTTTAAATAATTCAGGACTCATGTAGGCAGAATAAGGATCCAAGGATTGTAAAACACCGTTAATTGCTGAGTCCATCATTTCTGCTTGATCAACATCGTCAACGTAGTCTTTTTTTATATTCTCCAGCACTTCTCCAAAAAGATCGATCTTCTCATATAGTTCATTCTTTGCAAAAACAGAAGTGACTATGAAGTTAAAAATTATTATTGCCAAAAATAGAATTTTTTTCATATCATCGCTTTTTCTTTTGGAATTTCCTCAGACCACATTTTTTCTAAATCGTAAAACTCTCTTTTTTCTGGATGGAATATATGAATAATTACGTCATGAGCGTCGACCAATTTCCAGTCATTACTATATCTTCCTTCTATACGACAATTATCAATACCAAGTTTTTTTAATTCAGTTACGAGAATCTCTGAGAGTGATTGAAGATGTCTTGAAGATGTTCCTGAAGCAAGCACCATATAATCTGCAATATATGATTTATTTTTTAAATTTATGGAAGTAATACTTTTCGCTTTATTATCATCAAGAATTTTTTCAATACAATTTTTAATCTCAGCTATTTCCATTGAGAGCTTATTCTTGCTTGTTTCTTTATTTTTGTTGAAGAGATAGATATAGGTCTGTTGTTTATAAAAATAATTTTATTTTTCAAATATTTAGCCACTATTGATTTCCTACCCCTTCTATCATATCCCTTCCGAGAAAAAACAATTAATTTTGTCAATTTAACTATTTTTTTCCAGCTTTTCCACTTATGTAATTTAATCAAATTATCAGATCCAATAATAAAATAGATATTTTTAAGTTTTTTTTTGTTAATTAAATAATTGATTATATCTATGCTTCTTGACGATCTTGCTGCTTTATCTAAATAAACAACTTGAATTTTCTTGACACCCTTAGTTATTTTTTTTGCTTTATTTATTCTTTGCGAAATTGAATAAAAAGGCTTAATTTTAAAAGGATTTTTATTAGTGATAACCCATAAAACTTTACCTAATTTTATTTTATTAATTGCAATTTTTGAAATTGCTAAATGACCTTTGTGTGCAGGATCAAAGCTTCCACCTAGTAATCCAATAGATCTGTCTAAAGGTTTTACCATTAGTTATGGTCTAATAATTCCTTTTCCAGAAACTAAATATTTATAAGATGTTAATTGATTTATGCCAACTGGTCCTCTCGGTGGAAGCTTATTTGTAGAAATTCCTATTTCACCTCCAAATCCGAATTCACCTCCATCAGCAAATTGAGTTGAGACGTTGTGCATCGCAATTGAACTATTTACTCCATTTAAAAACAGTTGAGCGTTTTTTTTATTATTTGTAATTATACTATCTGTATGCATTGTGCCGTATTTTAAAATGTGATCA
>MDTC01055068.1_pt1 | contig 12214 bp, 7 predicted proteins | sample 811181 | NCBI WGS metagenome assembly MDTC01 (sample SAMN05326644, study PRJNA326480) | marine metagenome | isolation source: seawater | place: Pacific Ocean: North | collected 2011
CACTTAGCAGCGAGAGAGATACACAGCGGCAGCGCAGAGCAGCACAAATAGAAAGCGTTAATACGAGAGATACAAATAAAATACCTTATTCGATATTCTTGTATTATTGTCGGAATACTTCAATTACAAACACAACTATTTCACGCGCTATAAACCTATTTATTGTTTGGTATTAAGATTTCTTCAATTTTCCTGCCATCTTCACGATAGGCGTTTCCAAGTCGTGTTCGCAAATCACAACTCCTTCTGGAATATCTAAATTGGCAATCTTAACGTTATCTTTCACGTTCATGTTCGATACGTCCACGAAAAACGCCTCTGGAATCTGATCGCTCCGACATTTCACCTTGATCGTCTTCCTCGTGTGACTCACAAACGCGCCTAGCTTGGTCCCCGGACAGTCATCCTGTCCCGTCACTTTCACCGGTATCGGTACTTTTACAATCGTCTCCGGATCGACTCGCATGAACGTGATATTATTCACCTGATTCTTATACGCGTGCATTTGTATTTGCTGCGGAATCGCTTTAACCGTCCGTTTCCCATCGTCCAAAACGATATCGATAAGTTTCGTTCTCAAACCATATTTCGTAAACTTTCGCAAAAGTTTCTCCACCTCTCTCTCGCTCACCGCGCACACTTCGCTCGTCTTTTCTATTTCTCCTTGCTTAAATACCGCGCACGGGATAAAACCGTCTTTGCGCGCTCTGTTCGCCGAGAGTCGTCCGGCTTTTTCTCGGTCATGCGCGATCAGTCGTAGTATTTTATTATTAGTATTAGTATCAGACGATGATGACGAATCTGCGGCGGAGTTTCGTCTCTCTTCTTCGTTCGATTTGGTGAACTCACCACCACCAAATTCTTTGTCTTCTTCTTCTTCTTGTTGTTGTTGTTCCCTCAGAAGATGAAGAGAGGATGAAGAGAAACCTCTCGCTCCATTTCCTCCTCCTTCTCTCAAAAGCGATGTCCGAGACAGTCGTAACAACGCCACGACTGCGCCGGCGAAAGAACCTCCAGGAGGAGCAGCCATCTTTTTTCTCAAGATGATTTTGTTGTTTAATTCTGTGGAATACAAATCCACTTCACAAGAAAAAAACAGTTCTTAAGACTTGACTTCTTCTTTGTCTTCTTCTTTATCGTGTAGGTATGAACACCACGCCATCATCATCATCATCATCACCAGAAGAAGAAGAAGCGCTGCTTTTTGAACGACAAACGCTCTCGGTTTTAAAGAGAGAGCTGGAAAGTTTACCTTCTTCTTCCTCTTCCTCCTCTTTATTAAAGAATAACACTAATGGGAATGATGCGAACAACAACAGAAAGGTATGAATGAGATAATTTGTTGTTGTTGTTTATAGTATTCTCATTATCTGACTTTTGATTTCGCTCTCTTCCTCGTCATCGTCGACGTTCATTAGGTGTACAAACAAAGAGGGAACGTCTATTATCTCGTCACGAAGGAGGAGGTGTTGAGAGAAACCGAGAAGAAAATGGTAAGAATAACGGAGAGAGTTTAGGTCGTCTTTTGAGTGAACTCTCTTCTCTCTCTTCGAGCTTTATATATAAGCCGAGGATGATGACCAATATGGTTGAAGAACAAAAACAAAAACAACAACGTTTTCGAGAAACGATTCAAAGACAACGCGAGAAACTTCCGATTTACGCGTCCAAAGATGAACTCGTCGCGCACATCGAACAGAACGAGACGGTTATTATTCTCGGCGAAACCGGGTCCGGGAAGACGACGCAAATACCGCAGTTTGTGTACGAACGGATGATGACGATGAAAAAGGAGAATAAGAACAACAACACGGAATTTGAGTCAAATTTTCCTCCTAGAAAAGAAAAAGGAACGATGGTTGCCGTGACGCAACCGAGACGGGTCGCCGCAGTATCCGTGGCGAAACGAGTGAGTCAAGAAATAGGCGACGGAGGGAAGTTGGGCGATTTGGTCGGGTACGGCATTCGTTTCGACGACTGTTCGAGCGAGCAAACGAGGATCAAATTTTTCACGGACGGGATGTTATTAAGAGAGGCGTTGAATGATCCACTCTTGTCGAGATATGGGGCAATTATAGTCGACGAGGCGCACGAGAGAACGTTGCAGACGGATTTCTTGTTAGGAACGCTGAAAGCGATTCAAGAAAAACGGAGGATGAATATACTCGAGAAAGACGACGACAACGATAACAACAACGACAACAACAAAAGAAAGAAAAGAAAGAAGAGACCACCTCCACCTCCGCTGAAGCTGATAATTATGTCCGCAACGCTCGACGCGTCTTCGTTCTCTGATTTCTTTGATGCGTGTCCAATCATATACATCAAAGGCAGAACGTTCCCGGTGGAAACGTATTATTTGAAGGAACCTGAGGAAGACTACATCGATGCCGCGTTGTGTTCGGTGATGCAAATAAACGAGGACGAAAAAGATATCAAAGGTGATGTTCTCGTCTTTCTCACCGGACAAGAGGAAATTGAAAGTTTAGGGAAACTGCTCACCCAAAGAGGGAAGGATACGTATCCGCAACTCAACGTCGTTCTTCTCTTCGCAGCTATGCCTGCGGAGGAACAGATGAAAGTCTTCGAAGAAACACCCAAAGGTACGCGTAAAATTGTTTTAGCGACGAATATCGCGGAAACTTCGCTCACAATTCCCGGCATTCGATACGTCGTTGATACTGGTTTGACGAAAATGCGCACTTTCAAAGCGAAATCTGGCGTAGAAGAGCTGAAAGTTGTCCCAATTGCGCGTTCGCAAGCGACCCAGAGGTGCGGCAGAGCCGGAAGAGAAGCGCCTGGGAAGTGCTATCGGCTGTATACGGAAGATACGATGTTTTCGTTGGCTGAACAGGTTGTCCCAGAACTCCTTCGAACGAACTTAGCTGGTGTCGTTTTGATGCTCAAAGCCATGGGAGTAAACGACGTGTTGACTTTTCCTTTCATCGACAAACCGAGCACGGAAGGCTTGTTGAGAAGTTTAGAACTTCTGTATTCACTCGGCGCGTTGGATGACAAAGGTGAGTTGAATAAGATAGGAAGACAAATGAGCAAGTTTCCGTTAGAACCGATGGCGTGTAAATGCATCATCGAGAGTCGAAATCAAAAGTGCACAGAGGAGATTGTCGCAATTTTAGCCATGTTGAGCACGGAAAATGTGTTTGTGGGGAGATCTATTCAAGTGGCGAAGCACAAGACGGGAGACCACATGACGCTATTGAATTTATACGCGGATTATTCAAAAGTCTCTCGAAATGGGAAGAAAAAATGGTGTAACAGCCACGGAGTTTCGTTTCGAGCAATGAATAAAGCGGAGAAGATCAAAGAGCAGTTGAGTCGAAGTATAGGGCACATCGAAGATTGGGACGAGGATGAGGAGAAGGACGAAGAACGAGAAGGCGAAGAGAAAGAAGAAAAGCAGGAAAAAGAAAACAAGTCTGTGCGAATACGCAAAGCACTCACGGCTGGTTTCTTCATGAATGCGGCAAAAAAGGAGTCAATTTCCGATGGCAGTGGCGGCGGCAGTAACAGTATGTTTGTGACTCTGATTGGCGGGAACAGACTTTTCGTGCACCCAAGTTCGACCACGTTTCACAAGTTTTCTTCGAGAGAGACAGCCAAAGAAGCGGTTGGGATCTCTTCCTCCTACATCATCTTCAACGAGTTGATACGAACGAATAAATTGTACGCGAGAGACGTTTCAGTCATAGAAGGCGAGTGGCTGACTGAATTTGGTTCACGAGTGTTCGGTACTCAACGATAGATGTTCTGCGCTTGTCTGAATAGGAGTAGTTTTATGAAATAGGTAGAGAATAATTCAGCGAACCCACATAAAGAGAGCTTTTTCTTTCTTTTTCCTTTTTTTCTTCTTTCCTAATCCAAAATTCTTTTTTTTTATTCTTTTCCCCATTGTCCCGAAAACAGCACATTTAAGGAAAAACTACGGATTCCCCTGTTTTCAATTTTTATATTGAACTATTACGCACGCATGAATACATCTTAATACGGGAAATTATTCGTATGAAAATTAATTCAATATTTTATTAATTCTTCTTTTCATCATTAATGTATATATTCCTATTAAATCATATTATATTGGATTGATATGAGTCCAGTTAAATATATACATCTATTATCATTCCAACGAATCCAATAAAAATAATGTTACCCTCATTTAGATATTTAAATATCGATTTTATTTTTATTTTTCTCGAAATAAAAACCATTTAAATAAATTTTACAGATCAATCCCGAGAAATAATCGTATCAATTAATATTTAGCGTACGAATAAAAATATCAAGTAATACGAAGCAAGAATAAATGGGGAAATCGAGGAACCGATGGTAGAATTTCCAATTCAAAAAAACAAATCAGTCTCTCTAGTGAAAATCCGGAGACAATGCACCCAAACGTGCGCGTAAAACTCGGTTTGAACGATTAAAACGAGACATAGACACTGCTAGTAGTCTATTGCAGGCTTAATGCGGGAGTTTACGCGCGTTCAGCCGAATCCGAAAAAAAAAAGTTGTCACATGCTCTCACGCAAAAGGAGGAAGGAGACGGGAGGAAACGGCAGGGAAGAAATCGCCACAAAAAGAGTATAAAAAAAGGATGAAAGGAGAAGAAGAAGACGAGGACGGCCGGCCGCCAAACGTCACCGGGTCCATCACCTTCACTCCGAGTGCGCCTTCTTCTTCTTCTTCTTTAAATCAGCAGAGCGCAAAGAAAAAAGAACGGAAGACGATGGCTTTTTCCTCTTCTCAACAAATTTCAATCGCCGTTTCCGCGTGTACGCTCGTCTTGGCTATACTCTTCGATCAAATAGGAAAGAGAAGGAGGAGGAATAGACTAAAGAATGATCAAAAGAAGAAAGTTAAAGATTGTGGAGCGTTCGTGGAGATCGTAGACATCCCGTGTCCTCCGCCGCCGGAGAAACACGTCGTTCGGAAATTGGCCAATTTGAAGTTTGTCCTGAAAGATATCTTTGAAGTGAGTGGGAGAAAGGATGAGAACGATTCGTCGTGCGGGTTCGGGTCGCCAAAGTGGAAAGAGTTTATGAAAGAAAAGAGGGAAAATAGCAATAGCAACGGAAACAACGCCGGCGTGCACAGAGTGAAAAACGCAGCCATAATGGATATGTTGTTGAAAAACGGCGCTTCCTTGGTCGGCATCACCCACATGGACGAGCTCGCCTACTCCATCGACGGCCAAAATGAACACTATGGAACGCCAATAAATCCAGCTGCCGATAAGAGATTACCGGGTGGTTCGTCCTCAGGATCGGCAGTCGCTGTTGCATCGAGACTGAGAGACTGCGATTTTGGCATTGGAACTGACAGCGCGGGTTCCGTGCGCGTGCCGGCGGCATATTGCGGCGTGTATGGCTTTCGCCCGTCCCACGGGATGGTTTCCACGAAGGGATGTCAAGATTTTGCCAAGACGTTCGATACCGTCGGATGGTTTGCCAAAGGCTCAAAAACATTGAAAGATGTCGGTGACGTCCTGTTAAAGCCCGCGGACGATGAAAAATACGGCATCAAAGAACCGAAGCAGTTTGCCATCCTTACGGATTTGATGAAACTGGCTGATCCGCAAGGTTCAGCGGCAGTAGCTAGTGCTTTGAAAGCGTTCGGATATGACGATAGATACGCGGGCAAGGTTTCAAAATTAGATTTAGGCGAACGATTGAAAATGTTATGTCCGAGTTTACGAACAGATACGAGTGGTAAGACGGGTTTAGAGTTGATCAGGGACAAGATGCACGCCACGATGGGTTTTGAAATTCACGAAGCTTTGAAAGAATTTCTCGCCTTTCTTGAAAAACAGGATGGCAGCGATCAAGCTACTGCTACTGCTACTGCTACCATCTCGAACAAGACGACGACGACGACGACGACGAGTGGTTTAGGAAAATTCACCGCGCAACGGATCGAAAATGCAAAGAAAATAACCGAGCAGGATTACGAAAACTTGATGAAAGTGAGAGGTGAAATCCGAGAAGTTATGGATCAAATCATGGATAACGGAACGGTTTTGATCTTCCCAACCGTCCCGGGCGTCGCTCCAATGCGTGAAGGACGCTCGGAAGAAGAAGTTCAAGCGTGGAGGATGAAAACATTCCAGTTTTTAGCGATAGCCTCCTTTTGTGGATTGCCCCAAGTCGCCATTCCTTTGCGGTATCCCGACGCGGAAGGACCGCACTCGGTTTCCCTCCTCGGAGGATTCCAAACCGATAAGATGCTTCTCGAGTGCGCTTTTAGATATTCAGCGCAAATGCAGGAGCACTTCCCGAATTACGTGATCACGGAAATGATGAAAAGCAATCCGGCTCCGAAAGTCCCGGGCGAAGAGGAGAAAGTGAATGGAAACAAAGCGTTTGCGGAAGGCAAATACGAAGACGCGATATCGTGGTACGACAAAGCGCTCGAAAAGAAAAAGTTACCGGCATATTACGCTAACAGAGCTTTAGTGTATCTGAAAATGGGCAAAATGGAAGAAGTCGAGAAGGATTGCACAGAAGCGTTGGAGATGGACGGTAAATACGTAAAGGCGTACTTGCGAAGGGCGAAAGCGAGAATGATATTAGGCAGCTTTTTAGAAGCCGCGATGGATTACGAGGAAGCTTTAAGGTTAGAGCCGACCAACAGAGAGGCGAGGAGCGAGATGGCGAACATGCAAAAGCACTTAGAAAGTGGGGCCATGGACGCGTCCATGCCGAAAGACGATTTGGAAATAGCTAGAAGTTTCATTTAATACTAATGCAAGAAGTTTTGTTAAATACATACATGTCACACAAATAAATAAAGATGTAATAATTTTATAATTTTCGTCTCAAAGTCTCGACCTGAGAGCTGATCCGTATTTCCCGCTCAATACCTTTCCTTTTGTTCCTACTATGGTCGTTCCTGGAGGCACGTCGTGGACCAACACCGCGCTCGAGCCAATTTTACAATCATCCGCTACTTTTACGTTTCCTAATATGCTCGCGTTACTACCAACCACGACGCGTTTGCCTAACTTTGGATGCCTATCGCCTCTAGTTTTCCCAGTCCCACCTAACGTGACCCCGTGAAATAACGTGCACCCGTCCCCGATGACGGCAGTTTCCCCGACCACGATACTCGTCGCGTGGTCAATCATCACCCCGCGACCAAACATCGCGGCGGGATGTAAGTCCATCCCAAACGTCTCCGACACTAACGATTGCATGTAGCACGCTAACGGTTTCCTCCCGTGTCCCCACAACCAATGACTCACTCTTTGCGTCTGTAACCCGTGGAACCCTTTATAAAAGAGAAAGCAGTGCGTCGGGTTTGGACACGCCGGGTCTCGTTCCACGCACGCGCGAATATCCGTAGCCGCACAATAGGAGATTACTGGTTCCTTTTGCATGGCTTCGAACATCAACTCTTGCCATTGTCCGGCTAATACTTGCGCGTTGGCGATTTTTGAGCTCAACACGTACGATAACGACTTCTCGAACGTCGGTTGGTTCAATATTTTGCTATAAATCAGTCCTCCCAAAAGAGGTTCTTGGGAAACCAATTCGCGCGCGCCGTCTTTGATATCATTCCACAGGGTATCCACAAATTCCCGTTTCTCTTCGTCCGTTCGTTCGTATTCGTCCTTCTGTCTCGATGACGACGACGGGGTTTCTTCTCGGTTTCGGTATAAACTGTCCTCTCTCTCCATCCTTTTTTACATATGTTATCAGAAATATCTAAACTCTTGTTTAACAAACAACAACAACAACAAACACGCCAAATGCAACTCTCTCTCTCTCTCTCTCTCTCTCTCCTTCTGTGCGATCGTTCAATGTGGAAATTCCCTTTTGCAGAAGCAGTACAGCAGCAGAATGATGAGAGTTGTTGTCGTCGTCGTCGACGTCGTCGGCCGAGTAGTGCGTGCGGCGTGTGAGGCGGCTAAAAGAAAAGTGCAGAATTTTTTCCTTCTTTTTTTCCAAAATGAAGTGAACTTTATCCACTTTTCACTTTTCCCCTTTAAAATAGAGAACATCTTTTCGGAGGAGCGGAAACGATGACAACAACACCGACGATGATGCAAAAAGCGATGTTTGGCACGGCCTCCACGCGAACGACGTCTTCCTCTTCTACTTCTTCTTCTTCTTCTTCGAGGAAGGTGACGACGAAAAAGATGACGATGATGATGATGACGGCGAAGAAGACGACACCCTCATCATCATCATCAAAAAACAGACGACGACAAAACCGAACCGCCGCGGCGGCAGACAGTGGGAACAAGAACATCTCCGACGTGGCTGCCTTAGATGGATTAATCAACCAGCTTTTGAACGCGCACGGAGAGAGCGACGATGTGTTGCAAAAAGTGTGCATAGAAAACATCATGGCGTTTGACCAACAGATGTGGTTACGAATGGCCTCGAGAATCGATAACGTCAACACGGACGAAGAGAAAGACGCGATTGCAGACGTCATGTCGAAGTGCATGAAAATTATCGAAGCGACGTTGAAGAAGGCGGAAGAGACGATCGATCGGTCCTCGGAACAGTTGCAACGCATAATATCCGCGGCGGCGGATCAAACGACCATGGAGTTTGATGTGCCGCTGAAATCAGACGCGTTGAGACGCATGGAAGCGGAAATTAAGAATTGCACGGTCGATGAAGGCATGTTGAACACGACGTACGCGTGGATTCGAAAGTCAGACGAGGATAAAATGGACGGAATGGTGCACATTTTGCAAAAGTTTTTACAAGTGTACGCCGCCGGGGAGTTGAACAAGAATAAGGCTCCGTTAGACGAGTTGTTGGGGTGTTCAAACACGGACGACTGGCCCGTGGTGTTTCAAAAGTTAGTCAACGAAGGTTACGGGGAAGTCGCGTTTACAAAAGAACTTCAACAAAGGATGGAAGAGGTCGTTTTGGGATTGACGAATGGCAGCTACGCGCAAAGAGTGCAGGCCGAATATTTGAAGGAAGTGGAAGAGCGTTCCAAGGAGTATTTCAAGCAAGTTTAATATTTCAAGGCTCCGTTTAGACTATATGATACACTATTAATCATCTTGTGCGCGTGTTTACAATAACGTGGAAACGGTTTTTATTCTAATGCGTTCGTTTTCTAAAACTATTCTTTGTCTTCGTCTTCTTCTTTGGAAAATTTCCGTCCTTCGAGCTGTAAAAGCAGCGAGTTCACCATTACGCCGATGGAGCTCACGCCCATCACAGCACCTGCAACGCTCGGAGTGAGTGCGAGTCCGTAGGCAGGTAAAAGTGCACCGGCTGCGATGGGAATACCCACGATGTTATAGCCGAACGCCCACGCCAAATTTTGTTTGATTTTACCAAACGTCTTCGCGGATAAATCGATGGCGTCTACGACTTGCGGTAACCGATTCCCGAGAAGAACAATCGATGCAACTTCGGAAGCAGCGCCTACGCCAGAAGCCATCGCTATGCCGACATTTGCTGCGGCTAACGCAGCAGTATCATTGATTCCATCACCAACCATAGCGACGCATTTACCAGATTTTTGTAAGTTTTCGACAAACTCAGCTTTTTGTTCTGGGCGGACGTTTCCGTAGACATTCTTGGGATCAATGCCAATTGATTTTGCAATCGCATCGGCGGTTTCTTGACGATCCCCGGATAGAATGATGATTTCAAAGTTCTTGTTCTTTGACTTTCGAAGTCGTTCGATTGTCATTTTGGCGTTTGATCTGAGTTTATCGCGAATCTCAAAAACTCCAGCCATTTTACCGTCAACGGAAACGCACACCGTGGTTGATCCGTTTTCGTTCGAACGTTTGAAAGCATCTTCGAGTTCAGGTGGGAACGCAGACGATTTTAACGACGATTCGACAAACTCTTTAGTACCGATGACTATCTTCTTCCCATTTACGGTTCCAAAAGCACCCAATCCCGGCTCTTGTTTGAAAGAATCCTCCGCGCACTCGTACGTTTTGTTGCCGTTCTGTGATGCTCTTTTATTCACCGCAACCGCTAACGGGTGCGTCGAATTTCGCTCTACCGCAGCAGCGAGGGATAAAACTTCATCCTCGCTCGTCAAATTTGACGTCGTGAGTTTTTCAACCGTTGGTTTACCCACAGTGAGGGTTCCGGTTTTATCAAAAACGATGACGTCCAAGTCGTTTGCTCTTTCTAAAACATCTCCACCTCGAATCAAAAGACCATTGCGCGCACCTAACGCCGTTCCAACTAAAACTGCAGTCGGAGTAGCGAGTCCTAAAGCACATGGACAGGCAACTACTAGCACGGAAGCCGCTAGTTGCGCTGCAATCAGTACTGGGGCGTTCACAGTTGCCGCAGACGCTCCCAACGCTGCCGCAACTGACGGGAAAATTTTCGTTCCAATTGTAGACCAAAACGCAAACGTTGCCGCAGATGTTGCCATGACTCCGTACGTGAAAACACCAGAGATATCATCGGCAAGTCTTTGAACAGGAGCTTGTCTATTTTGAGCGGATTCAACCATGCGCACAATGCCAGCGACTGTCGTCTCGGACCCAGACTTTGATACTTCAACCGTTAGGACGCCGTCACAATTAATCGTACCGGCAGATACTAGATCGCCTTTCCTCTTGGCCTTTGGGATTGGTTCACCAGTAAGCGCGGCTTCATCGACAGAGGATGTGCCATTCACGATGACTCCATCGACTGGAATTTTGTCCCCGGGTAAGATTAAAATTTTATCAGTTGGTTTGATCGCCTCCACGGATATCATTTTCGAAAGCGGAGATTTCGAAGAAGAGGACGACTCTGAGACCAGTAATCGACAGCTAGAAGGTACTAAATTCATCAAATCGCTCATATCGCTCGAGGCTTTTAACTTTGCCCGGTCTTCTACGGCTCGACCGAGAAGAACAAACGCCAACAACATGACCGGCTCTTCGAAGAATGTCGGCCACATAAGTTTTGGAACTAACGCTGCCACCGAGGACATTCCAAAAGAAGCGATCGCACCCATGCTGACCAAAGAATTCATGTTCGGCCCTCCTCTTCTAAATGCGTTGAAACCATCTGTCAAAATATCGCGTCCAGGTCCAACCATCGCAAAGAGCGATAATGCTACATGCGTTTGCGTTTTACACAAAAATCCAAGAGAGTGGATCTTCAAATAGTGCGCGGCGTGTCCTAAAATACACACAGATGCTAAACCCCACGCCAAAGCAACTTTCTTCGTCGACTCTCGTATGCGTTTGATGCGTTCTTCTCGCTTCTCTTTCGCTCTTTGCATGCCTTGATCGTATTCACCGCTAGATTCGTCCGAGGAGGAATTATCTCTCAACGTCGTAGGGAAACCAGACGCCGTGACTAATTCGGCGAGTTTATCGCCTTCGATTTTTGCTTTATTCTTGATTGATGCGATCATTATCTGTACGCCTACGTCTCCGCTTACAACTTCCACCGATGCTGCGGCCGAAGACGACGAGGAAGAATCAGGCGCATTTCTTACTCCTGCGCTTCTCGCCTCCTGCAAATCCTTCTCGTCCAGTCTCACCGCAATTCTCACCACGGCGCTTTCGTTCGCTAAGTTTACGTTTGCGCTTTGCACAGACGCGACGTTTTCTAAAACTTTTCTCACGTTTGCCGCGCATCCACCGCAGTGCATCCCTCTCACGTCCAACACCAGCACTTCCGGATATTCTTGCAAAGCCGTGCCTCTTCCTCCTCCCGACGACGACGACGACGACTCTAAGATTTTCCCATACATATCCGTAAAATCCGTGCTATTCCCTCCGCCTCCGCCGCCTCCACCACCGCCGCCTCCCGCGTTTGGTTTCACAAAGTTCCTCCCGCCACCACCGCCTAAAGTCGCCGCGCACAAAGCCCCACTCGAGGCGACCAATCCTCCCACCCCTAAAGCTCTCTTCATTGGCGAGTTGAAGAACAACTTTGCATTCGTAGAGTCTCGTCTGGATTTCGCGTCGTCGCACTTGTCGCACTTGGCGCACCGAGTTGGCATCAATCCTTTCATCCGTTGTTGATATTTTCCTCCCGTCGATGTTCTCGAATACGCGTTGGTGGTGGTTAATATTCTCGTCGTCGTTTTTGTTGTTGTCCTCGTGGTGGATAATTCATCACCAAACTTTGAAGAGGAGGAGGAGGAGGAGGAGGAAGAACACGTTGATGACGTTCTTCGACGACGATGATGCGGATCTCCGTTCTTTCGCCTCCTCGTTCTCTCCTTAAGCGATGAAGGAGACGACGACGAA
>MDTC01116002.1_pt1 | contig 12214 bp, 10 predicted proteins | sample 811181 | NCBI WGS metagenome assembly MDTC01 (sample SAMN05326644, study PRJNA326480) | marine metagenome | isolation source: seawater | place: Pacific Ocean: North | collected 2011
ATTTTTCTTCACTTGAACATTCCCATCTGATGAAACATTTTGAACTTGTCCTTTCGATCCATCAGGTAAAGTGACTTTATCACCTTGTTTCACAGGTTCTTTCTTTGCCTCTTCTCCAGGTTTTTTATCTTCACCTCTCTCCATGAAATGAAGAAAACTTTCAGGAATAAAAGTTCCGTATTTTAATTGTAAATTTCGTATCATTGATTTATTTGAATCATAAACAGATTTATTCTTGTAGTATGCTTCTAATTTTTGTTTTAATTCTGTTTTATATTTAAAATGAAGTACGGGTGTTGGATAAAATTCCCTCCCATCTCCAAATCTTGGTTTTACCCATACATTATCATATTTTCCATCTTTCAAAATACATTCAGGTGAATATGAATACATTCCATTAATACAATGATACGTTTCTCTTTCATCCCCTGTTTCCAAGCGAGACCACGTCGGCGATTCCCCCCCCTTGACTGCTAACTTAAATTGTGCCGTTTTACCAATTCTTAATAATGGGAGAACATTTTTCATATATCTATATGTATTATTTGTCGTCACAGATTTACTGAATAAATCTAAAATTTTCACAGTTAAAAAGTTGTATGGATTCTCTGCGAAATCCTGTTTATGTTCGTAAATTATTTTAGTAACTTCTGCTTTTTCTGTCTTAGTTGGACCAAACCAAAAATATTCTGCTAATGATCCATCTTCACCTCCACAACATGCTTTTACAAAAGGTCTATAATTTTCATTTAATGGACTAATACTTAAATCTTTTTCCTCTACTGTCCCACTCATAATTTTAGTCAATTCTTCTTTATATTCCTCATCTATTTTTTTCTTTTTTTCCGCAAATCTTTTTTTTATTTGTTTAATTACTTCGCTATTTGTGGTTTGATTTCCAGCGACTGTAAAATATTTTGCTGTTGCCGATATCATTTTTATAATTGGCGCTTCATGTCTTAATGTTCCAACAAGATACCAAATACCCAGTTTTACCTTACATATTTTGTCTTTTAACTCAGGGGAGAGATCTGTAATATTTTCATATTTTTCCTTTCCTAAGATTGACTTGAACTTCGTGGCATCACCGGGCGTTACCGGCCAGTTCCCCCGCGTCATTATATGATTGAATTGCTGAGTGGGGATGGGGTGGGTGGCAGGTGGTTGTAGGGCGGTGGGGTCCAGTGCCGGCGCTATCAAACCGCTCAATCCATACTCAGCATCATCTCCTTGAATAACACAACTTATGATCAGATCCATTATTAAATTTATTAATCCTATAATATATTGTCGCTGCGCGGCGTCATTCGTGACTGCATTTACACATGTAACCAAAAATCTTTGGCAACCGCCGCCGTCATGGTTGGGTTCCCACACCACGCCACCAGGGTCGCCGTGAAGAGCGAGTTCCACCGCCTGCGTATTGCCGCCGAACAGATCGTGAGGGTTGCCCAAATCAGTAGACTGCTTACCTAGGTCAGCAATGAGTCCAGCACACCATGTGCTCGCTTGATCCTGAGTGTTTGGAGCGAACGCAGCAGCGCCAAAAATAATTTTTCCGACCAGATGAGAATAATTAATTTTTCTTTCATTCTGACCTTCTTCCAAAAGAAACTTCTTTAAATGATCAAATATCTCCCGACATTCTGCTGCACATCCAGTATTTTTTCCATATGTCCATAGATTTCGCTCTCCTTGATCTTCTATTAAAAAATCCCCTTTATTTTCAGGTAATGATTTAAGAAAGGTATCATTCAATATATGTGTTCTAAATAATGTCTCAGAATCTTCTTCTATATAAGGAGTCCGCTGAAAAGCGTATACTTTATAATATTGTGGAATTAAATGACTTGGTAAACTTTCAAAATGCCATAATACTTGCCAGGAAAGTGTCTTCTCTCCTGTGATATTTTCAATCCATTTAAATAATTGGTTATTACCTTCTGGGATATTATACATTTTTTTTATTTCTGAAGTTTTTATCATTTCTTCAGATCTTTCTTTATTAATTTCATTAATATAAGCGAGAATTTCAGGAATACTAGATGTAGTTTCATCATCTCTTAAAAAAAATAATAATTCAGCGTAATCAGTTTTGTTTACTGGAAATCTTAAATCTTTAAATTCTTTAAGATATAAATTTCTTCCATCTTTATATTTTCCTCTGTATTTTAATTTTAAAGATAAAGGAACTTCATCCTTAGTTGTATCTGCCCCTTTACCCAGTTTAATATCATTTGTTATACTCAAATATTGTTTTTCATATTCATCTTCACTTTTAAATATTTCAGATTTTTTTATTCTTTGTGCCATTTCAGTGGGTTTATCAGTAAGTTTTAACATATTTAATCTTACTTCATATTCATCGATTATTTTATTCATAAATTGAGATGCTTTTTTTAATCCTATAAACCCTAAAGTGAGTGCTTGTGTACCATCGGGTAGAGGATTAAATATAAGATCAGAGATGTCTTCACCTGCGGTTTCGGTCAGGCCGTCATTGAATAATACGTATGCCACCTTTCCCATATTCAATACACCTTTTATACCCATCTTAAATCTTTCAACTCCTAAATCTCCACTACTAACTATTAATGAATGATCAATATTAATAATAGGCAAAGGAAAAACCGTTGTTGTAGATTTATAATCTTCTTCTCTGGGTTCGTTAACGGCGCCCGTCATAGGTTTTAAAAGTTCTCCCATGAGATGATTACCCGCTATCGCGGTCCCGGGGTTGGTGGGCGTACTGGTCCTGTAAAACGTATTCCCTTTTTCATTTATTCCTACCAAATAAGCATTTGTCGGTCCACCTAAATAACGAATATCTATTTCATGATTATAACCCAGACCGACCGGCCCAGGTTTTTTTTTCCTTGTCAGAATATCTGAATATATAAGGAAATGAGGATGAATATTTTTCATGGATTGCCTATAAACGTCCATGCCTGCGTTGATGGGCTCCGGATCCACATTAAATAAATTAACAGGACCAGACTTAATTTCATTAGAGAATTTATCGGCAACTTTTGAAATAAGAGTAGAATCTTTTGTTGCTGTGTATCCTGCTGCTGCTCCTGCCGCGAATTTTAAATCGCCAGTGAGCGTACCTATATCTCCGGTAACCGCTCCTGCAATGCCGGTCACCGCCGCCCCTGCCGCTACCTCCGCTCCCGCTGCCACCCAATCCCCCGCACCCCCAACTTGTCTAGCAGGACCGCCCCCCAATTGTCGTCGTCCTTGTCCGTAATTTAAAATTGAATCACAAATAGTCTTCCCTCTCTTATCGTCGTTCTGGGTAACCCCTTGACCTTGTCCAGGATCAATTGGAACCCTGCCACTGAATCTATTACGAGTATTCACATGGATTTGTGTCATTTCTAAATGATTAATCATATTTTGATTATATTTAAAGATTAACGATTCTAATTCAACTTTTAATCTTAAAAAATCTATTGATGATTTTTCAAATTCAGATTTTAATTTATTAATCGCACCTTTTCTTTCTGCGGGAGATTTTTTATCCATATCCGTAGGTAATGCGAGATCTTTAACTACTAAATTACCCTTATCACTAGTAGGAGAAGTTGTCGCCTTTTTATCTGCTGTCGACATTATCTATATAATTTATAATATATTTTATTTTATCATTTAACTCAATCGTTTTAAAATGATTGACCAAATTTTATGATTATCATTTAATTCAATTGAAATCTTTTTATCTTTAAATTCTTCATAAGTAGGATCAAAATTTTGAATATTCTCAGGATATTTCAATATCAATAATTGAATTTTACTTTTGAGTGTTTTTGTTTTTGCTAAGATATCTTTATTTTTAATTATGATCCATTCATTATCATTTAAATTGATCTCTAATTTTAGATTAATAATGATTTTATATAATTGTTCAAAAAGTTGAATAAATTTATCATTGAAACTACTTTTTAAGATGAAATCATCAAAATCAAAATTTGTAATGACTTCATTTTTTGATTTAATTTGTTCAACTAAACCCAATATCTTAGAAAATGTTTGTTCTGTATTTAATGATAATTGAAAAACTTCACTTTCCAAGGAATCAATCATTGAATTATTCCTGGATCTAAATTCTTTAACATGTTTCTGTAATTTACATATCTTTTCATTATCTTTACGATAATCATCTATACAATCAACGAGGTTACGATAGATTTCATCAGTTTCATAATTTTGATGAAGAATCCATTGATTTTCGGAATCAAGAATCTTATTTTTCATTAATGCTAAAAGTAATTCAGTTGCCATGATACATCCTTGACCATTAAAACCAGTATTAGAAATATAAATAACTAATGTATCACCATTAATAATTTCCCATTCTAAATCTTTTTTACCTACAATGCCTGAAGTATTTGATACAAAGATTCCTAATTTAAGACCTGTAGTTTCTAAATCTTTATAAAATTTCTTAAGTTGTTCTTTATTAACATTTGTATCATAACTTTTGAATTCATATAAAATTTCACCAATCGGTGAAATGGCGCGACAGTCTCCTTCATGACCAACATAAGTAACATCAACGAATTCCCATTCAGGATATTGTTGGATTAAACGTCTTATACATAAATCTTCACTTAATCTCCCCTTCCTTGATGAATTTGTTCTGATATGAAGTAAAGCATCTAATTTATCTGTAATATCTTGAATTTGTTGAGAATTTTCATCGGTTGAGTCGGATATTAAATCTTTAATAGGATCAATATATGAATGACAATCCATTTTGACTTCACTCATTTGGATACTTTTTAATCCGATAGAGATAGATGTTCTTAAAATTTCATCTTTTTTATTATCCGATAAATTAGTTAAATATTGTATATCTTCTTCATTTTGAATTTGTAAAAGTATATTCATTTTTAATGAATAGTCATTGAAATAAGTTTAAGTAAAATCAAATTTATTTAAATTGATAACACTGGGGGCATAAAAGACCTATATTTTCAATATGATTTTGACCTCCATTTTGAAGAGGAGTTTTATATTTAAGTTTACAATTATTAATATCTTCTTTCATTAAGAAATTACTGCATGCGTGACATCGATAACCCTGTTTAGTTAATAAAGTTTCTTTAATATTAAATCCTTCAAAAGAATCTGAAATTCCATTTGGATTTTGTGATTTAAATAGTTCAGAATTAGAATTTATTGAATCAAATGTATATAAAGGTTGATTTTTGGTATCATAAATATTCTTAAGGAGTCTATAAAAAAATGGATATTCAAAATGATAAATATAAAGAATAAGTAAATAGATCCCAACGAATGCACCAAAATAATAATGATATTTATCTTCTAAGTATTCATTATATTCTTTATATAAATAATAATAAATACAGCAAATGATTATAAAAATGATAATAGAATTCATATTATAAGATATATTATATTTATTTATTCATTAAAAACATTGTAAATAATATCTATATGGTATGAAACATTCTTTAATTTCCGAATTACTAATAACTGATAAATATGTACCCGGATCATCACCTTCATGGATTGTATATAGACACGAATTTAGATTATTTGTTAATCTTGTTGTATTTTGAATACATTTATTGTAAATCTCTGTATTATAATTATCTTTATAAATTAAAAATTGATATGAAAAAAATAATATTATCCACATAAAAAATAATAATTTTTTATATCTATTAATTCTAATATTTAGTCTTGTTATCAAATTATTTAAATCATTATTTTCATTTATATTTATAATTGTATTTTCATTTTCATTTTCATTTGTATTATGAATGATAATTAATCTATAATTTATTCCATCAAATAAATAAGATTGTACTTGATTTCTACAAAGTGGACAATTATCATTTCCTCTTTGAAACCAATCATCTAAACATGTTTTACAAAATATATGAGAACAATCTGTAATATAAGTATTATAATCATTTAAGTCTTCTTTAAAACAGATAGTACATGTTTCATTATAATTAGTAATATCTAGGATATTTTCTTCCATTTATATTATTATTTCATATTTTAGTTTCTAAATATGTTAGACATTCTTTAATATTAGGAAATGACATATTTACATAATGATATTGTTTACCATGTATATAGTTTGGGTGGATCCAAAATGTTAACCATCCTAAACTAGATGCTGTTTCTAAATTTTCTAAGAGATCATCAAAGAATAATATGATTTTAGACTCTGGATATCTATTAGATATATCATCATTAACATCATTAAATGATCTATAATCTGGTTTCATATAAGGTATTGTATCTCTTGAATATACTTTTTCAAAATTATTTGTAATTTTCATTTTATCGAGTACAGTTAAGGCGTGACTACCAGTTCCATTTGTGTAAATATAACATGGACCTTTACATTTATTTAAATGATGTTTTAATAAATGATCTTCTTGTATCATATGATAATTCATTAATTTAGTTTTATGAATAATTAGAGTATCATCCAAATCAAAAACATAATGAATCATTATTATTACTATTATGATAATTCACATAAAAAAACATCAAATTTAATATGAAATAGATTATGATGAATTAAGAGGTGAACGCGAATCCAGAATAAAATTAATAAATTAATAAATTTGATTTTTAAATTGATTTAAAAAATATCAAAGAATATTTATCAAATGAGTAATAATATTGAACCACTTTTAAATGAAGAAGAAAATCGTTATGTTATTTTCCCGATTAAACATAATGAATTCTGGAAGATGTATAAGCGCGCCGAAGCAAATTTCTGGACTGCTGAAGAATTAGATCTATCAAAGGATATGAGTGATTGGGTTAAATTAAATGATTCTGAAAAATTTTTCATTAAGAATATCTTAGCATTCTTTGCTGCATCAGATGGTATTGTAAATGAAAATTTAGTTGAAAGATTTTGTCAGGAGGTTAAGATTTTAGAAGCAAAATTCTTCTATGGATTTCAGATAGCGATGGAGAATATTCATTCCGAAACATATTCTTTACTAATTGATACTTATATTAAGGATATTGAAGAAAAAACCAAACTCTTGAATGCGATTGATCATATTCCTAGTATTAAGAAAAAGGCAGATTGGGCATTAAAATGGATTAATGATGATAAAAGTCCTTTTTCACATCGTGTAATTGGTTTTGCAGCAGTTGAAGGTATATTCTTTTCAGGAGCATTTTGTTCAATTTTCTGGTTAAAGAAACGCGGTCTAATGCCCGGATTATGTCATAGTAATGAATTAATTTCTAGGGATGAAGGATTACATACAGAATTTGCTGTCTTAATGTATAAGAATTTATTGAATAAACCATCTCCTGAAGTTATAAAGGAAATTATTATCAATGCTGTATCAATTGAAAAAGAATTTATTACTGAATCATTATCATGTGAATTAATTGGGATGAATAAAGAATTAATGAGTCAATATATTAATTATATTGCAGACAGATTACTGTTGATGTTTGGATTAGAGAAAGTATATAATTCGGATAATCCATTTGATTGGATGGAGATGATATCGGTTCAAGGGAAAACAAATTTCTTTGAAAAGAGAGTAGGTGAATATTCAAATAAAGCAAATCCGAATATTGATTCTGATAAAAATGAAATTAATTTTGATAATGAAGATTTTTAAATTATCGTTTATTTTCTTTACTTCTTGAAAAATGACGATCAATATTAGATTTAGATTTAGATGATGGTTTTATTATTTTTTTAGGTAAATTAAAACTATATTTTTTATCATTTTCTCCATATATAAGATTTTTAATTAAAATTATTTTTTTTTCCTTTTCTTCATATTCGACATCTCCTACCTTATTTAGTAATCCATTTTCACAAGAATGAAATAATAATTTTTTTAGTTTTTTTGATTCTTCTTCATTAAGATCATTTTTTTCGTTTTCTTCCTTAATAAAAATTAAGATACGATTTAATTTAGATCCTTTATCTAATTTAGTCCATGGTCTATTGAATCTTTTATTTTTTTCATTTTCTATAACTTCAATTAATTCATCCATTTACTTATATTTATAAGTCTTCCTTTAAATAATATAAATAATATAATATATTATAATATATATATATATATGGATTATGGTCGCGCGGGATTAACAGAATATAAAAACATGATGGGTATAAATTATGTGAGACCACCTTTATTAAAATTTAATAAGAAAAAAGATGTGAAAGATTATACTGAATATGAAATAATTACATATAAAGATGCTCAAAATGAATCAGAAGATTCAGATGATGTTGATGGGGTATTTACAAATGATATTGATTCTTTAATCTATTGTAATGAAACACTAACTATAAAATGCCCCAAACCTACTTATATGAAAAAAAAAGGTAAAGCAAGATTTGCTTATGCTTTTGGTATGTTTCCAAATCCCAAAAATGGTAAAGCAGCATATTTAGATGGTTGTATTTTAGGAGCATTAGGATTAAAAAGACAAAAAACATTAGCAGATGTAATATGTTTTATAACACCAGATATTAGTGATTCTGATAAAAGAAAATTAGAAGTTGTATTTGATAAAGTAATATATGTCCCTTATATTTCACCTTATAAAATGAAAGGAGAGGGTAAATTAAAAACAATATTAATGGACCCAGATATCTTTAAAAATTGTCCAAATTATACAAAGAAACATCCCTACGCGCATGTTTTTTTTAAATTACATATATTTAATCCAGAATTATTCCCTTATGAGAAGGTATGTTTTGTTGATTCAGATTTAGTCCCTATGAATTATTATGATTCATTATTTATGTTAGATACTCCTGCTGGATGGGTAGAATATCGTAAGAAATGGCCTTTTCAGAAATCATTTCATTGGGATCGTTGTGATTATCTAGAACATGGGGAAATGATCCCAAAAATATTCACTGAAATAGGTACACCTGGAGCATCAGATGTAAATGCTGGTCTAATGGTAATTTCACCAAATAAGAAAGAATATGATGAAATGATTAAAGAATTAACTAGTCCTATATCTACTTGGATGGGTCCGGGGAAGAAACATATTGGATTTTATGATATGGATTTAAATAAAGAAAGTTCAATCACTGGTCAAAAATTTGTAGATAGTTCATATTGTTATCCGGAACAAAATTATTTAACAAAAAGATATTCGGGAAAATGGAAATATATTGAATATTCTTTTCAGAGTTGGTCATTGGATCCTTGTAATTCATTTGGCATTCATATGGCAGCATTCAATCCAAAACCTTGGTTTAAACAACCTGCAAACTCAAAAATAAAATTACGTGAATATTTACAACCTTATTTAGAACCTTATATGAATATGGATGATATATTTGTTTCAGATATACCAAAAGCAGTTGTACCTGATAATGAAAATTTAGTTCTGGAGAATATATCAATTTCATATGAATTATTTAATGATTTAATTATCTGGGGTATGGTTGAATATCCATTACTTCATAAATTTTTCCTACATAATACAAAAATATATGGTACTAAAATATCATTTGGTGAAGATAAATTTAATAATTTATCCAAAGATATAGATTATAAATTATTAAAGGATATTACAAAGAAAGACCCTGATTATAAAAAATTGAGTATCTCGCAACAATATATTACAAATTTAATTAATAATTATGATTTATTCTCAACAGAAATTAAAGATAAATTTTTATCCGTATGTCAAACCAAATTAAGAGATAGATATGGTGATTATAAATATGATTTTAGAATCATAACTTATCCTGATCATAAAGATAAATCATTATCTGAGAAGGATCAATTATTAAAACATGGTAAAATTCCTATTGGTAAACTAAAGGGATTTTTAATTGAAGATTTAAATAAGGAACAGGGGGAATATTATGCTACGACGCATGAATTTGCAATAAATGATCAATTTAGAGATGCTTTCATGAGATCAAAATTTAATCATTTAGTTAAATCAAATGATCATTATGCTTCTTTAAAGAAAAATAAGAAAACAAATAAAAGAAATTTAACAAGGAATAAAAAATCACTCACTAAAACCACATGTATCTATTTTTATATGGATAATTGTAAATATTGTAACGATTTTGAAAATACATTATGGTCATCTGTTAAAAAAATAAAGAATATAAATTTTAAAAAGATAAATGGTCCTAATAATCCTAACTTGACTAGAAAATATGGAATCAAAACTTATCCATCATTGGTTAAAATTTATTCTGGAAAATATAAATTATTCAAAGGAGAAAGAAATATGAAAAATATCACTAAATTCCTAAATTAATATGAATCTTTTAAAAATAAATTTATATCTTATTATATTTTTTATCTTATTTCTTTACCGAATAAAATATAAAATCCGGCACAAATTGTGAATAATCCAAATATTTTACGAATTAATTCATGATCTAAATTTATACTATAATTAGCAGATACAGAAGCAAATATAGTAAATATAATAGATAAATATAACGCTGCTTTTATATCGACATATCCATTTTTGTAATATTTAATCGCGGCAAATAAACCAATAGGAGGTAATAACATGAATAATGAAGTTCCTATTCTCATTTTTAAAGAATTTAATAAACCAAATATCGTTAATAAAGGGACTATTAAAACTTCAGCACCAGCACCGATAATCCCTGCTGCTAATCCACTGATAATACCGATAACAGTCAATCCAATAATATAATATAAATTCATTTTATCTATTAATAATATCTATTATATTATTAATAATGCCTAAATATAATATTTATATTATCTGTAAGACAGAAGGGGATTTTTTAGAAAAATCTAAAGAATTATCTGATAAATATAAAACGAAAATTTGTCATATTCAATGGGTTCCTGCAGAATATCTTAAACTAACACAATGTAATAAAAAACTTATCAAAGATTTAAATACTAGATGGAATACTGAACAAAAAAAAGTATTAGCAAAACTCGGAACTATAGCAGCACATCGTAAAGCACTTTTAGCAATTTATATGAATAAAACAGATAATAATATAATTTTAGAAGCAGACGCAACATTATCAGCAAACTTACCACAACCACCATCTAACTCGTGTTATTTAGGTGGTTGGATTATTCCACCACAGATAACAAAGGCAGGTCATGTAAAAATTAATGTAAATCCTAAGAAAGGATTAAATAATATCGAATATGGAAAATTTAGTGTTTTAATGGCACACGCTTTATTCATTAAAACATTTGAAGAAGCAATGGAATTATTTCAAACAACAATTACAGATAAAATAAAAAATTATGATGTACATTTAATTGATTTACAATATTTAAAACAATTTTATTATCCTCCTATTTTTGTACAAGGAAAACACAAATCAGAAATTGATCAAGTAGTAAATAAGAATGATTTAAGGACTCATTTATATGGACTTAAGATGTAAACATTTTATTTATCTCATTTCTTACTCTAAAGAATTCATCCATATCTTTATCTTTCTTATCTTCACCAAGATTATTCTTAATTTGATGAATAATATTCATTCTCAATTCCATCTTTTGATCCATATATTGACCTAATAAATGTTCATTTAAATTCTGAATTACTTTTTTCTTATGACGTCTCATTTTAGGTGTATTAGGTAATTTATAATCTTCAACTTCTTCAACTTTCACTTCATGAAAATAATCAATCCATTCATCAGATGTCATTTTATCCTGATTATTTCCATAATCTTTCTTAATTGATTCTAATTTGATTTTGTTACTTAAGATACTAGATTCCCTTTCTAGAGTTGAAATTTTATCCATATTCCAATGTTTCTTTTCCTTCAATCTACGAATTTTTTTCTCTGTCTTCCTGAGTTGTTTTTTATTAAAAGAAAGAACTGATTTATTATCCATAGTTAATGATAGTAATTATACTAATTAAATCATAATTGAATTAAATCAAATTTTTTAAAAGAAAGAAAGGATACTAGATTGAGGTGAATCCAACTTTTTGATATCGGTTTCTTTTTCTTTTTCCGCAACAGAAACAGTCTCAGCACCTGTATCCCGAACTGTTTCTGTATCAGTTAATGTTCCAGTATCAGTATCTTTATCCTCTAATGATAAATTATATTGAATTTTATCATTAGAATCTACTATTTCAATTTCTTTTTGGGGTTTATCTTGAGATTTAGATATAATCTTTTCCATAGTAGTTTCTAATGTTTTATCATCATCTGAATCATAATCATCATCAG
>MDTC01152106.1_pt1 | contig 12212 bp, 13 predicted proteins | sample 811181 | NCBI WGS metagenome assembly MDTC01 (sample SAMN05326644, study PRJNA326480) | marine metagenome | isolation source: seawater | place: Pacific Ocean: North | collected 2011
ATGTCACTTGAAGAAGTATTCAGTTTTACTGAAAATTTAGTTAAAAAGGAATTTATATAAATGTCAGAATCTTTTTCAGCCTTACTAGACGAAAGCCTTAATGCTCTTGATATGCAGCCTGGATCTATCGTCTCAGGTGTTGTGTTAGATGTTGATAAGGACTGGGTAACAGTTCATGTTGGTCTCAAATCAGAAGGTGTAGTTTCTTTAGATGAATTTAGAAATAATGATGGTGAAATTAATATAAATATTGGTGATGAGGTTGAAGTTGCTCTTGAAGCTGTAGAAGATGGTTATGGTGAAACAAGAATTTCTAGAGAGAAAGCAAGAAAAATTACAACATGGAAAATGTTGGAAGATGCCTTGGAAACAGGTGAGTTTGTTACAGGAAAAATTCACAACAGAGTTAAAGGTGGCTTCGCTGTTGAGGTTGAAGTTGTAAAAGCATTTCTTCCAGGATCTCTTGTTGATGTCAGACCAGTTAAAGAAGCTCCTGATATTGAAAATACTGTTCAAGAATTCAAAGTTATTAAACTTGATTATAAAAGAAACAATGTTGTTCTTTCAAGAAAAGCAGTATTAGAGAAGAATAATTCTGCTGTAAAAATCGAGCTTCTTAAAAATCTTGATGAAGGTCAAATAGTAAAAGGTATAGTAAAAAATATTACAGATTATGGAGCATTTATTGATCTTGGAGGTTTAGACGGCCTCTTGCATATCACCGATATTTCATGGTCTAGAGTCACCAGTCCATCAGAGCATTTAAATCTAGGTGAAGAAATTGAAGTGAAGGTGCTGAGCTTTGATAAAGAAAAATTGAGGGTATCACTTGGATTGAAACAGATTCTTAATGATCCGTGGGAAAATGTCGAGTCTAATTATTCTATTGGCGGTATCTTTGAGGCAGTAGTTTCAAATATAACAGATTATGGGTGTTTTGCTCAATTGGAAGAAGGCATTGAAGGCCTTATCCATTTATCAGAATTAGACTGGACTAGTAAAAATATACACCCATCAAAAGTTGTTGAAATGGAAGAAAAAATTAAAGTTATGATTTTAGAAATTGACCATGATAAAAGAAGAATTTCATTGGGCTTAAAACAAACCAAATCTAATCCTTGGACAGAATTTGCTAATAAATATGGAATTGGCGACAAGGTTGATGGAAATATTAAATCTATAACTGATTTTGGTATCTTTGTTGGTTTAGAGGGCGACATAGATGGACTTGTCCATTTATCTGATATTTCTGAAGAACAAGATCCAAAGATTGCATTGGATGAGTTCAAGAAAGATCAAAAATTAGAATGTATTGTTTTTGCAGTAGATGCCGAAAGAGAAAGAATTTCTTTAAAATTGAGTGAATAAAAAAAATAAAGAAACTTTTACCCGTTCAGATATAGAATCATCTCTCAAAAAAGAATTTCCAAATTTAAGCAAGTCAGAAGCCTCAAAAGCAATTAATTTAATTCTAGAATCAATTGTTGAATCTGTTGCTTTAGACGAGAGGGTTGAAATTAGAGGTTTTGGAACCTTTTCTAAGAAATATATAAGACCTCGTAAATTTATAAACCCAAAAACAAAGAAAGTTTCATATTTAGGCGAGACCGCAACGATGCATTTTAAGCCCTCAAAATCACTTATAAAAAAATGATCATAGTAGCAATAGACGAAATTGATTTTAGAAAAGCATCAGATATTATAAGCAATCTTGATTCAGAAAAATGCATGATAAAGATAGGGAGTGTTGCTTTTAATTCAATCGGCAGTGATATTATTTTTTATGCTTCTAAAAAAGGTTTCGATATTTTCCTCGATCTTAAGCTCCACGACATTCCAAATACTGTAAAAAAATCTATCCAAGGACTTACTAAATTACCAATTAAAATGCTTACAATTCATGCCTCAGGAGGGAAAGATATGATGCAAGCAGCAATGGAAGCCGTCTCAGATACTGGTATTAAAGTTTTTGGAGTTACCACTCTGACAAGTCTTAGTGATGATGATACAAATAAAATTTATAGAAGAAGTTCGACTGAACAAGTTAATGCAATGTTAGATTTGGCAGAAGCAGCAGCCATTGATGGAGTGGTTTGCTCGCCGCAAGAATTGCCACTTGTTTCTAAAAGAGGATCCTTGTTATCAATTACTCCAGGAATAAGATTAGAACAATCAAATGATGATCAGAAAAGGGTAATGACACCAAAAGAAGCAATCAATTTGGGAGCAGATTATCTTGTTATAGGAAGACCTATAACTAATTCTAATAATGTAAAAGAGTCTTTATCAAAAATAATTGAGGGTCTTAAATAATGTCTGATAGGGGTAATAAATTCGATTTTGAAAATGATATATTAAGTTTTAAATCAAACATAAGAGGATTCACTGACACAATCTTTAATGATTTTGATTCAATTTCAAAAGATATTCGATTAGAGAGGAAGATAAACGATTTATTTTGTGGTGAAAAAGTTAATCTTACAGAGAATAAAGCTGCCCTGCATGTTCTTCATCGAAAAGAGTTAGAAGATTTAGGTCTTTTTAATATAATGCCGAATCTTCATCAAAAATTAGAAGGTCAAAATGGCTCACCTAAAATAAAAAATATTGTGGTGCTTGGCATTGGAGGTTCATATGAGGGCCCAAAACTTCTTCTTGAAAGCTTAACTAATCAAAAGACTTCTTTTAGATTTGAGTTTATTACAGGATCTGACCCACTTGAATTTGAATACAAAACTAAAGATATAAAGCCAAATGATAGCCTCTTTATAGTTTCTTCTAAATCATTTACCACTGATGAAACTTTGGTTAGTTTAAAAGAAGCAATTAAATGGTCAGGTAACATGAATAATTTCATTGCCATAACTGCAAATAAAGAAGAGGCAATGAGATATAACATACCCAAAGATTGGATTTTTGAAATAGATGATGAAATTGGAGGAAGGTATTCTATTTGGAGTTTTATATGTTTACCTGCTTATATTGAATTTAAATATGGCAAGTCTGGTATTCAAGGTGAATATGATGATCATAGTGTACCTCCATGCCAAGAAATTGAAATGTTCTTCATGGGCGGCAAAGATGCTGATAGAGACTTAATTGAAAATAAAGATTATTTAAAATTTGTTAAGACTTTATCATTTAGTGACATATGGCTTAATAACAACCGAGGCTTTCATTCAAGAGCTGTTTTATCTTATAGCTGGAGATTACGATCATTTGCTAGCTATGCTCAACAGCTCGAAATGGAATCCTTAGGTAAACAATCAAATAACAATAGCAATTTTAAAAATACAGGACAAATAATATTTGGTGGGTATGGGCCAACGGCACAGCACTCTTATTTTCAGTTACTTCATCAAGGAACACAAAGTATTGCTGCCGATATTATTGCATTTAAGGAAGATTCAAATAATTTAGGCTATGCTCAAGCAAAAACTCAATCGAAACTCTTATCTAATGGAGCAGATTCATTATTAAAAGATGAAGAAAAGATTAATGGCAACGTGCCTATAAATTTATTTCTTTTCAATCAATTAGATCCTTATACATTAGGGTATCTAATTGCTACTTGGGAACATAGAACATTTATTACATCTGTATTGCTTCAGATAAACCCATTTGATCAATTTGGTGTTAGCGCCGGTAAAATATATACCAAAAAGTATCTAAAAGAAAATGGCGGTTAATCTAAAAAAAGTTCCTAGTACCCCAGGTGTCTATAAGTTTTTTAGTAATAAAGAAATTATATACATTGGCAAAGCAAAGGATTTAAAAAAAAGGGTATCTTCATATTTTGGCAAGGCTTTAAAAGACAGAAAAACATCACAGATTAAGTTTCTAACTGATAAAATCGAAACTTTTACTACCAAAAATGAAGTTGAAGCATTGTTGCTTGAGCAGATGCTTATCAAAGAAAATAAGCCAAAATTTAATATTTTATTAAGAGATGATAAGACTTATCCTTACATTTATTTTTCTTTAGATCATGAATTCCCTGGTATTTATTCAAAAAGAACTAAAAAAGCTGTAGATACAAAATATTTTGGTCCATTTGTTAGCTCTGAAGCAGTCAAGAAATCTATTAAAGAAATTCAAAAAATTTTTAAAGTTAGAAACTGCAGTGATAATACTTTTGCTAATAGAAGTAGGCCGTGTATCGAGTTCCAAATGAAAAGATGTTCAGCGCCTTGTGTTCAGAGGATAAATAAAGTTGATTATTTTGAAGATATTTCAAGCGCTAAATCATTCCTTTCTTCATCAAACACTAACACCATTAAAAGATTAAAAAGTGAAATTGAAAAAGCGGCATCAAAACTAGAATTTGAAAAAGCTGCAGAAATAAGAGACCGTCTTAATAGATTAAATCTTCTCAAAGAAGAGCAATCTGTTGTAACCCTAGCTAATGATATTGATATCTTTTCAGTTAGTTCTGAAATGGGTTATTTAGGAGTTTCAATAATTGTAGTTAGAAATGGAAAAATACGAGGCACTAAGACTCACTTAATTAAGCATGTTCACTTGACCTCCATTGAAGATCTGTATCAAACAGCTATTTGTAATTTTTACGATAACCAATTTAATATCCCTAAAAAAATTATATGCACTTATCTTCTTCAGAATAAAACAATTTTAGAGAATATGTTCCAAGCAAAATATAACAAGAAAGTAAGAATTATCCACTCCCCAAACAAATCTACAAGACCCATATATAACTTATGTAAATTAAACGCAATGCAGGTTATAAAAAATCATATAAGCAAAGAAGATAAATATACCTTTGCTTTAAATGAGTTGAGTAGCTATTTGGGAATGAAAGAAATTAAAAAAATAGAAGGTTTTGATGTTAGCCACATTTCTAGTGATAATGCAGTTGCATCATGTGTTATTTTTTCAAAAACAGGACCCTTAAAGAATAATTACAGATTATTTAATATACCTAAAGATCTTTCAGGAAATGACGTGGGTTCTTTAGAGCACGTAATTGAAAGAAGACTTAAATATTATGATGATTTAAATGTTAAACCTGATCTGATATTGATAGATGGAGGAAAAACACAATTAAATTTTGTTAATAAGGTAATTAGAAATTCAAAACATAAAGACTTAGAAGTAATATCAATTGTAAAAGGTTTTAATCGGATAAGAGCAACTGAAACTGTTCTTGGAAAAAGCGGAGTGGTTGAGCTAGACAAATATTCTAAAGCATTCTTGCTTTTGCAAGAAATTCGGGATGAATCTCATAGATTCGCAATTTTGGCTCAAAGAAAGAAAAAAAGAAATCAAATCACAAAATCTAAATTGGATTCAATTCAAGGTATAGGGCAAGTCCTGAAAAAAAGGCTTCTTAAAAGATATAAAAGTACCAAAAATATTAAATTAGCTTCTTCGGATGATTTAATGACTGTTAGTGGTATAAATGAGAAAATAGCAAAGGATATTTTACTTAAACTTAATAATGATTAATCTAATAAATGCAATTACCCTATCAAGGATAATACTAGCTCCAATAATTTTATTATTTATTATCTATGATAATTATTTAGTATGTGTCTTACTTTTTCTTCTAGCAGGTGTTACAGACTATATAGATGGATATATGGCAAGAAAATATAATGCTGAATCTGAATTGGGCGAAATTCTTGATCCAATAGCTGACAAAATACTTATTACATTCATACTTATTGGGCTTGCAGTTAATCTCAATAGTAATCTCGTTGCTTTTTTAACTTCAGTTATTTTAGCAAGAGAGATAGGGATTGGAGCGTTAAGGGATTACTCATCAAGAAAGAATCTATCTCATAAAACCAGAGTTACTTTTCTGGCAAAAACAAAGACGACTATTCAATTATTCACAATAGCTTCATATTTAGTGGCATTATCATTGAAATTAAATTTATTAATTATTATTAGTGATATTCTCCTAATTATTGCTACTCTTATAACCATATATACCGGTTATCAATATGTGGTGAATGTTTATAAGAAATGAAAATTTCTGTAGTTAGCGGGGGTTTTGATCCCATTCATTCAGGACACATATCATACTTTATGTCCGCAAAGAAAATATCTGATTATCTGATAGTTGCCCTGAATAGTGATGAATGGTTAATACGAAAGAAAAAAAAATTTTTTATGCCACTTGAAGAAAGAAAAAATATCCTTGATAACATTGAATGCATAGACGAAGTAATGACATTTACCGACGATGAGCATGGAACTTGTATAAATGCGCTAGAGCAAATTAAAAAAAAATTTCCTAAAGATAAAATAATTTTTTGTAATGGGGGCGACAGGGATCACAATAATATTCCAGAAATGGCTGTAAATAATATTGATTTTAAATTTGGAATTGGAGGTAAGGATAAAAAAAATTCATCATCACGCATCTTAAAAAACTGGAAATATGATTATGAAGAAAAATTATGGGGGATTTTCTATAACTTATTTGATTCTCCAGAGGTTAAAGTAAAAGAGTTAGTTGTAAGTCCAAAAAAGGCTATGAGTTTAAAGCAACACATTAAAAGAGATAAGATATGGCTAGTAACTAAAGGCTCATTTGAGGTCATTCATTTAAAAGGCGAATCCAATCTAAAAACAAAAAAAATTTTAAATAAGTTTGATATTTTTAATGTCTTAAAAGGTGAATGGCATCAAATTATCAATCCTTTTGCGGAAGAATGTCGAATTATTGAAATTCAATACGGTGACTCTGTTATTGAAGAAGGTTTTGAAAACTAGGATGTCATGATTATTAAAATAAATAATGCTCTTTTATTTATAACTAATATGCAATAAACTCACAAATTATTAGGCTGGATGGCAGAGTGGTTATGCAGCGGCCTGCAAAGCCGTTTACTCCGGTTCGATTCCGGATTCAGCCTCCATTAAAGATATGTCTTAAAAGAACTAATTCTCTCAAAAATAGATATAATACACGCTTTTAATTAAAGATATTTATATGAAAATTTTGGTAATGGGACTACCTGGTTCAGGCAAAACATATTTAACTGAAAGGCTCGTACCCCTTCTTAAAGCTGCTTGGTATAACGCAGATAAAGTTAGAGAAATGGCCAATGATTGGGATTTTTCTGATGAGGGAAGGTCAAGACAGTCAAATAGAATGAAGACCTTTGCAGACTTTGAAAAAAATAATGGTAGGTTTGTTATTTGTGATTTTGTATGTCCAACAAAAATTACAAGAGCAAATTTTGATGCAGACATAACTATATGGATGGATACAATTACTGAAGGTAGATTCGAAGATACCAATAAATTATTTCAGAAACCTGAAAATGTGACATATCATATCAAAGAGTGGAATGAAAAAAATCATATTAATTTAGCTCATGATATAAAGGTAAATTATGATGTTTGATTGGAAGAAACCAACTGTGCAGATGCTAGGACGTTGGCAGCCATGGCATGATGGCCACCAAGCTCTTTTTAAAAGATGTTTAGCAAAGACAGGTCAAGTTATGATTCAGGTTAGAGATGTTCAAGGAGCTTCTGGAGGAACTGGGCAAGATGATAATCCATTTGACTGGGACGAAGTTTGCTTGAATATTGAGAACGGCCTTTTGACTGACGGTATTAAAAGAGGATTCGAATACGAGATAATGCTTGTGCCCAATATTGTAAATATTACATATGGAAGAGGCGTTGGTTATAAATTTGAAGAAGAGGTATTTGAAGAATCCATAACTTCAATTTCCGCTACAAAAATTAGAAAAGATCTTCGAGATAAGGGTAAGCTTTAATTTTACAAATGGCTCTTAAATGAAAGTTGGTATTGTAGGATATGGTTTTGTTGGCAAAGCTCTTGCAGATGGGTTGAAAGAGGATGTAGATACCTTATTAGTTGACCCTAAATTAAAAACTAACATCAATGATCTCAAATCATTCGATCCTGAAATTATCTTTGTTTGTGTACCTACTCCTATGAATAATGATGGGTCTCAAGACGTAAGTATTTTAGAGTCTGTCTTGAATGAAATTAATCAACTTTTGTCTGATGCAGTCATTGTTCTTAAAAGCACAGTATTACCTAATCATATAAAAAATATTAATAATATATGTGCTTCAGTGATTTTAAATCCAGAGTTTTTAAGAGAAAATTTTGCTTCCGAAGATTTTATTAACTCTGATTTAATTCTCTTCGGCGGTGATAAGAAATATACTAAAATATTATCTGAATTTTATGTGCACCATACAAAATGCAAAAACAATGAGCACATATTTGTAGATATTTTTTCAGCATCGCTCATCAAGTATACAATAAACTCATTTCTTGCAACCAAAGTAATATTTTTTAATGAAATTAAAAATATTTTTGATAAATCAGACACAAGTGAATCTTGGGATAATTTTGTTAATGCAGTCTCATCAGACAAACGAATTGGAAATTCTCATATGGAAGTGCCAGGTCCTGATGGAAGATATGGTTTTGGTGGAGCCTGCTTTCCTAAGGATACAAATGCTCTTTACAATTATTCAAAAGAAATTGAAGCTGAGTTTAAATTACTTGATAAAACAATTCGCCTTAATAATACTATTAGAGCAGAGTATAATAAACCTACCAATAGAGAACTAGAACAAAATATTGGTTTTAACAAAGATTTAGAGGAGTAACTTTTCATTTGCCCGAGTGGTGGAATTGGTAGACACAAGGGACTTAAAATCCCTCGATAGAAATATCGTGCCGGTTCAAGTCCGGCCTCGGGTACCATCATATAATTAAATTATACTTATGAACATTGTAGATTTTTTTGTAAGTTACCTGAACACTCCTTCAACCAAAAATATAATTCTGACTGGAGGCAGCTCAGCAAAAGAATTATATGTACATATCAAAAGAAAATATTCTGCACCAAAAGAAATAAAAAATACAAATTTTTATTTAACCGATGAGCGCCATGTCCCATCTGATAGCATTGATAGCAATCAAAAACTTGTTGAAGACTGCTTTTTCAATGAATTCGATTTATCTAATGGATCTTATTTTTATAAATTTAATACAAAGTTGAAAAAACCTTCTCTAATATCAACCTCTTATGAAGAAATTATTCCTGATAAAGTTGATTTAATTTTATTAAGTATGGGAGAGGACGGGCACATTGCATCATTATTCCCATATGATGATTTGGCGCTGGAGGAATGTAACAAAAAAGTTTTGTCAGTTTGCGGCCCTAAATTTCCAAGAAATAGATTCACAATTACACCAAGAGTCATTAAAGATGCAAAAAATGTGATAGTTTTATGTTTTGGGAGCAAGAAGCTTAAAAGATATGAAGAAGCTTTACTGGAACCAAATAATTTTCTTGAAATTCCAGCTAGATTAGTTTTGGATAGAACATGGGTTTTTGACATTAATCAGAATATAGATACATTTAAAAAATAAACATACATTCCAATTATTTATAAACAAAAATGCTATAATTTTTGGAAAAATTTGCCAAGCTGTAACTATTTTTTGAATATATCTAAGAAAATAGCAATGATTAGATAAAATACTTAATATTATGAAAAGAGATAATAAAGAAAGGTTAGATGATGAAATAGATTTACTTGAACTATTTTCAATAGCATGGAATAGGAAGTTTTTTATTATTATTTTAACTTCAGTATTTGCTATATTCTCAGTATTTTATTCTCTTAGCCTACCAAATGTTTATTCATCATCTAGTCTATTAGCTCCTTCTAGCCAAAATAATTCGGTTTCATCTTCAAGTCTGGGTGGGATGTCAGGATTAGCAAGTCTTGCTGGAGTGAATATATCTTCTTCAAATGCTTCAAAAAGTGATGAGGCAATTCAGCGTATTCAGTCTTTTGAATTCTTTACTAATTACTTTTTACCAAACATTAAATTAGAAGATTTAATGGCTATTGAAAAATGGATTGCCGAATCAGACTCTATTATATACAGCGAAGAAATTTTTAATAACAAAACAAAAAAATGGGTAAATATTGATAGTGACTCAAAAAAATTAAGCCCTTCAACTCAAAAAGCTTTTAAAAGATATAAGCAAATTCTTGGTATTAGTAAGGATGACATTACTGGTTTTATTACAATTTCAATTCAACATCAATCACCAATAGTTGCAAAAAACTGGGTTGAGCTTATTGTTTATAATATAAATGAAAGTATGAGGGAGCTGGATAAGCTGGATGCAAAAAATGCTATTAATTTTTTAAATCAATCATCTAATTCTACGAGCGTTCAGTCTATAAGAGAGGTTATTAATAGGCTTCTAGAAAGTAAAATGCAAACTCTTATGCTTGCTTCGTCAAATAAAGCTTATATATTTAAGACAATAGATTCACCGATTGCCCCAGAAGTAAAATCGGGACCAGTAAGGTCTTTTATTTGTATTATGGGAACTTTGATAGGCTTAATAGTATCTATGATAATAGTTTTTATCGGTCACTACATTAGAAAACCTTCATAAAAATATTTAATTAGGAATAACTTATTTTGAAAATTTTAGTAACTGGATCTGCAGGTTTTATAGGTTCTGCTCTTTGTATGCGTTTATTAGAAAGAGGAGATCAGGTAATAGGTATTGATAATCATAATGATTACTATGATGTATTGCTCAAAGATGCACGACTTCAACGTCATGCTGATCATCCAAATTATTCACATTTACGTATTAACATAAGTGATAGACAGGCACTTGAAAATTTATTTTCTATTCATAAGCCTGAAAGAGTTGTTAACCTTGCTGCTCAAGCTGGTGTGCGGTACTCAATTGAAAATCCAATGACCTATATAGATAGCAATTTAGTCGGTTTCGCAAATATTTTGGAATGTTGTAGACATAATAATATTGAGAATTTGGTATATGCTTCATCTAGTTCGGTATATGGAGCAAATACTAATATGCCATTTTCTGTAAACAACAATGTTGATCATCCCCTAAGTCTTTATGCGGCTACCAAGAAAGCTAATGAACTAATGGCTCATACTTATAGCCACTTATATGATCTCCCTACAACTGGGTTAAGATTTTTCACTGTATATGGCCCTTGGGGAAGACCAGATATGGCTTTGTTTTTGTTTACTAAAAAAATACTAGCTGGAGAGCCAATCGATGTATTTAATAATGGCATGCATCGAAGAGATTTTACTTATATTGATGATATTGTTGAGGGTGTTATTAGATCAATTGATTTACCTGCTAAGTCGAATTCTTATTGGAGCGGACATTCACCTGATCCAGCTACAAGTTTGGCACCTTGGCGAGTTTATAATATTGGAAATAATAAGCCAATCGAGCTATTAAATTACATTGGGTTACTTGAAGAATGTCTTGGAAAAAAAGCTATAAAAAATTTATTACCTCTTCAGCCTGGAGATGTGCCTGATACTTATGCGGACGTAGAAGCATTAATAAATGATACAGGCTATAAACCCTCCACATCAGTAAAAGACGGAATTCGTAAATTTGTTGATTGGTATCTTGAGTATCATAATTAAAGGAGATATAAAATTATGATGGGATCGCTTGATAATACGAAGATTGCAATTATTGGTCTTGGCTATGTTGGACTTCCCTTGGCAGTTGAATTTAGTAAAAAATTTCCAGTAGTTGGTTTTGACATAAATTTAAAACGCATAGAAGATCTTAGGCTTGGTCACGATGGAACTTTAGAAGTTACTAAAGAAGAGCTCAAACTGAGTAAAAACTTAATTTTTAGCAATAAAGTTAATGATTTAGATCAATGCAATATATTTATTGTTACTGTACCGACACCAATTGACGATTATAAATGTCCAGATTTGAGTGCACTTACTAGCGCGTCTAAAATGATTGGCAAAATTCTTAAAGAAGAGAACATAGTGATATACGAATCTACTGTATACCCTGGATGTACTGAAGAAATTTGTGTTCCAATATTAGAAAAATATTCCGGGCTTTCTTTTAAAAAATCTGATAATGATAAGGAAATTATTTCTGGTTTTTATGCGGGCTATAGTCCTGAAAGAATTAATCCTGGTGATAAGCTTCATAGGATCTCAAACATCAAAAAAGTTACTTCTGGATCAACTCCGAAAGCAGCAGATTTTATAGATACTCTTTATTCTAGTATCATTAATGCAGGGACTTATAAAGCCTCGAGCATTAAAGTAGCAGAGGCTGCAAAGGTAATTGAAAATACTCAACGAGACGTAAACATAGCACTAATAAATGAACTTGCTATTTTATTTA
>MDTC01215228.1_pt1 | contig 12212 bp, 12 predicted proteins | sample 811181 | NCBI WGS metagenome assembly MDTC01 (sample SAMN05326644, study PRJNA326480) | marine metagenome | isolation source: seawater | place: Pacific Ocean: North | collected 2011
AGTGAGATGGATGTAATAAATAATTATATACCTAAGCGTGTTACCTACAAGAATGGCATGGGTCCAGTGGATATCAAGGTAGTAGATCCATTGAATGTCCAGCCTGGAGATTACAGGTTATTATTTAATTATCCTGTTGATAGTAATGGCAACTATAGTTCAACGGGTGAGTTTTTAGATGGAGATATAGATACGTCTAATTGGGTACTAATAAGGACTTTCGGTGATGAGCAGAGCATTACTTATTCAGATCAGAGTATATCTGTGGCGAATGAGCAATTGTTACCATCATTAGGTATATCTATAAAGGTAGAGCAGTATGATTCCAAACTACCGGGGACCACACCTACAGCCTATCTACCGGATTTATTACCGTCAAGTATTGAGTTTTCGGACTCATCGAAGCGATGGTTAAGTGGTGTAGAAGATCAGGAAGGGGCTGATCCTAGGAATTGGATACGATCTGGTACTGCGGATGAATCTGAGACTTTTTCAAATCCTGCGTATCCACCTCCGCCTAGTCCTGGTTATTATAATAAATGTGAAGATCCTTATATATATAATGATGAGGTTTATGCATATGATGAGAGTGAGTCTTATGAGAAAGTAGTTGAGGGTACTTGGGGACCATATAGGTTAGTTGCTGCTGGAGATTGTGTCCATCAGCCTGTAACTGGTGGAGGAGATTGGGCAGATGATGATTGGGATGATGATACTGGTTTGGACTATAATAATGGGATGAGTTTATCCCAGACAAGGGTGTATTCTGATTTAAAGTATTTATCTTCAGTAGATATTGTATTCACATCTGATAAGACAAAATGGACTAGATGTCCAGTATTAGAGGCACAAGACAATCCTGATTTATCGTGGGATGGTAATGGAGTTGTGAACGAGTTATTAGATGAGAAGTTTGGGGACAACACGACAAAAGTCAGGGTTTACAAGCAGTATCCAAAGTGGAAGCCATCGGTAGATAAAGATGGTAATCCATCGACTAATCCTGGGGATTATACCAGTCCTACAGTTTCTACGAATCCAAACGATGCCAATTATATATGCGGATATGGTATGGGTTGGTTTCCTGGATATGCAATAGATGTCAGTACAGGTGAGCGATTGAATATGGCTTTTTCAGAGGATAGTGATTTAGGTTTACATGGTGGTAATGATATGTTGTTTAATCCATCGGCATCTGAGTTTTCACAGGGTCAGTATGTAGGTGGTGGAAAGCATTTTGTGTATGTATTTAGGAATGCGGCTAAGGATAATTCTGATCAGGGTAAGATGGTTGCCTATGATAATGGTAGTTATTTTATGGAGGTATTTCAAAAGGATGTAATGCGACCAGATATGTTGAAATTATGGAGGTCTTGTAGTTGGGTAGGATATCCTATACTAAATTCGGATTATTATAGTGAATACATTGAAGGTAGTCCTAGGGATAACAGTACATTTATAGCAACAGATGCAAGGATTAAATTGAGAGTTTCTGCACCATATGCTGAGATGAATACGTTAGATATTGATGGTGATAATGTTAGAGATGATGGTTCTAGTTCTTCGGGTTCTAAGACTGGTTCGGAGAATAATTGGAATCCTATGTATGAGTTTAGCACAGATGATTTAGCGGTTAGGACTAATGTAGATACTGCGGCTGAGAGCGCTTGTGATTTAATGAATGTAGTTCCTAATCCGTATTATGCGTATTCGAATTATGAGTTAGATAAGTTAGAGAATGTGGTGAAGATTGTGAATTTACCTGAGCAATGTACAATTAAGATATATACAGTAAATGGGACGTTAGTAAGAACTTTTGAAAAGGATGATCCATATACCTATGTAGATTGGGACTTAAAGAATTATACTAATATACCGATATCTAGTGGAGTATATTTAATACACGTGAATGTACCAGGAGTATGTGAGAGAGTATTAAAGTGGTTCGGTGTTGTAAGACCACCAGATTTAGATAGTTTTTGATTATCAAAAGAATATTAATTTATATATTTGCAACTACATTATTTAATTTTTTAAATCCGCCTTTGGCGGATTAGCTTTTTTATATAGGGATATGTCAGATATAAGTTACTATTCAAAGGAAGGTTTAGAAAATCTAAAAGAAGAGATAAAACAACTAGAATCAATAGATAGGCCTAAAATTTCTCAGCAAATTGCAGAAGCGAGAGATAAAGGAGATCTTTCCGAAAATGCTGAATACGATGCCGCAAAGGAAGCACAAGGACTTCTTGAGGCTAGAATTTCTAAATTGAAAAATAAGTTAGCAAACGCAAGATTAATTGATGCTAGTGAAATAGACAATACAAAGGTTTTTATTCTTTCAACTGTTAAAATCAAAAATATAAAGAATGCAATGGAGATGAGTTATACTCTAGTTGCAGAAAATGAAGCAGATATTAAAGTTGGTAAAATATCTGTTGATTCCCCAATAGGCAAAGGTTTACTTGGTAAGTCTGTTGGAGATATTGCAGATGTAGTTACTCCAAACGGAGTTATACAATTTGAAATTGTTTCAATTAACAGATAATGAAAGATAGTATTTTCACCAAAATTATTAAAGGTATATTACCAGCTTTTAAAATTCATGAAAATGAAGATTTTATTGCATTTTTAGATATTCAGCCTTTAACTAAAGGTCATACACTAGTTGTTCCAAAAATTCAGGTTGATTATTTATATGATCTACCTGAAAAAACAATTGGAGAACTGATGATATTTTCAAAACATGTTGCAAAAAAATAGAGTCTAAAGTTCCTTGTAAAAGAATTGGAGTAGCGGTAATTGGACTAGAAGTACCTCATGCTCACATTCATTTAATTCCAATCAATAATGTATCCGACATGAATTTCGATAAAGAAAAATTAAAACTTACTAATAGTGAGTTAAATGACATTGCTAATTTAATTAACGAAGCTAACTAAACCTTTCTGGGTTACTTTTTATAAAATCTTTCCATCCTGTGTAGTTGCTGGTTTTTTCAATATTATTTTGGAAAAAATGACATACAGCTGCTGCGATTCCGTCAGTTGCATCGAGTTCTTTTGGAAGTTTTTTTAGTTGAAGTAGGTTTTGAACCATTTTAGCAACTTGCTCCTTACTAGATGCACCATTTCCAGTAAGTGACTGTTTAATTTTTTTAGGTGAATACTCTTCTACAGGTAATCCTTTAACTAGAGTTGCCGCCATAGCAACTCCTTGAGCTCTTCCAAGTTTTAGCATCGATTGTACATTTTTGCCATAAAATGGAGCTTCAACTGCAACTTCATCTGGATAGTATTCTTCGATTAAATTAGTGATGCTCTCAAATATTTTTTTTAGTTTCAACTGATGGTTTGCAAGATTGGTCATTCTCACTACACCCGTACTGATAAGAGTCATCTGTTTACCATTTATGCCAATTAAACCATAACCTAAAATGTTAGTACCTGGATCTATTCCTAAAATAATTTTGTCAAAGTCCTTCAAAGATTTTTCTTTTAAAAAAATAAAACTTGTATATAAAAATACCTTTTTTATTTCATTGATCTTGTTATTACTTTCAATTACTTATTTAGTTTATAAAATTCAGGAATTTTATCCACAGATTATACAAATTAGTTCTATTTCAGGGTTTAGATTTATTATTTATTTGATGCCTGTACTACTTTTACAGTTTATAAATTGGACTCTTGAAGCTATTAAGTTTAAGATTTTAATATCAAAATTTTACTATCTAGATTTGAGATTTTCAGTTAAGGCAGTTTATGCTGGAAATTTTACGGCATTTATAACTCCTGAGAGAATTGGGAACTTTTTGGGTAGAATTTTTTTACTCAAAAAATATAAAAAGATTATTATTCTTTCTACAATATATGGAAATTCATTACAACTTTTAGTAACAGTATTTATGGCAATTTTAGGATTGATTACAATTTCATTTTTTAACTTTCCATTAGGATTTATAAGAAACTTTGAATCTTCATTAATTACTTTACTCTACTTAATTTTATTTGCAAGTTTGACAATTTTGTTCTTTAATTTAAATTGGTTAACAAAATTTAAAAGGTTTAAATTATTTAGAAGATTTTCGTCTGATATAAGTGAATTTATAAGTTTAACAACAAAGATTAAGCTTTTAGTACTGATTGTTTCATTTTTAAGATATTTTACTTTTTCATTACAGTTTTTTATCTTAAGCTTAGCTTTTAAATTAGATTTAAGTTTTTTTCAGGTATTGATTTTTATAAGCCTTTTATTTGGTGTTATTACTTTTTTACCTTCTTTTTTACCTGGAAATCTAATTACTAAAGAAGCTCTTTCAATTTTTTTACTTGGAGGAGGACTGTTAGCTATTAAATTTTCAATTATATGTTTTATAGTATGGTTTATTAATGTTGGTTTGTCTGCAATAATAGGAGGGTTTATTTTATTAAATCATAGAAAAAAATCATAATGGTTTTCCTTTTTCTCTTATTATTAATTTATTTATTGTTTTTCTCAATTTCAATTCTTGGATTCTTTAAATTTAATAAGAAGACATTCCCAAATTTAGATTCTTATATTGTTTCTAATCTGACTGTTGTTATACCTTTTAGAAATGAAGAATCTAGAATTTTCGGTCTTTTGGAGTCCATACAAAAACAAACTGATTTAGAAATTGTTAAGGAGTTTTTGTTCATTGATGATCATTCAAATGATAATTCTGTAAGTATAATTTCCAGCTGGATAGATAAAAATAAAATTAATGCAAGGATTATTTACTTGAAACGAAATTATGGGAAAAAGCATGCAATTACAATCGCAACTAAAATGGCAAATACAAGTCATATTATGACTTTAGACGCTGACGTAAATTTTAAAGAGAATTTTTTTAATAATATAAAAAACAAGATTTTTTTAGAAAGAGGGTTATATATATTTCCAGTAGTTGAGAATAATGGATTAATTTTTTCTCAAATTGAATCACATGTATTAAGTATTATTTCAATCGGAATGCTTAATTTAAAAATACCAATCCTAGCAAATGGTGCATGTCTTGTGTACAGCAAAGAAGATTTCCTTGCTGTTGAACCATTTAAAAATAACTATAATATCAGCTCAGGAGATGATTTATTTATTTTACAGTTTTTTAAAAAAAATAACATACCTATTAAAGCAGTTTCCCCTTTTTTATTAAATGTGTGTACAGCTGGTCCAGAAAAAATAAAACCATTATTTCATAGGTCTCTAAGATGGTCGGGAAAGATGCATTCTGTTAAATTACCTTTAACAAAATTTTTTGGAACTATTATTTTACTGACTAATTTTTTCTCTATTTTAATATTTTTTAAATTACTAATACATCCATATTTAGGTTATGAATCACTTTATATTTCGGTTAAGTTTTTTTTAGATTTAATAGTTGTCTTTCTTGCTTTAAAACACTACAAAAATTTAAAACTATTCATCTACACTTTCCCAATGTTTCTATTTTATCCAATTGGTCTTTTGATAAATTGTAGCCTCATTATTTTTAGAATTTCTCCATACTGGAAAGGAAGAAAAGTAATAAATATCTCCAGCTAGATTAAAGACTCTACAAAGTTTTTTAAAAATTCTTTTTCGACTAATCCTGATTTTCTCCAAATCAACTTTCCTTTAAAAAAAATAATAAATGTTGGAACTCCATTAACATTAAACTTTTTACTAATAGCACCATTATTATCGACATTTATTTTTAGAATTTTAATTTTACCACCAAGATCTGTTTTAAGATCTTTAAGAATTGGTTGCATAATTTTGCAAGGCTTACACCATTCTGCATGAAAATCTACTAAAACAGGAATTTCCCCTTTAATTATTTCTTGAAAAGTACTCAAAATATTATTTACCGTTTTAAGTAATACTTAATTTAGTCTCATTAATAATTGCTGAAAATCCTCCAGCTACATCTACAACAGAACTAAATCCTTCTTTTTTTAAAATAGAACATGCAATCATACTTCTATATCCTCCAGCACAATGAATATATTGTTTGGATGATTTATTTAATGAATCTAGTTTAGAATCTATATTATTTAATGGTATACTAATGGAGCTTTTAAGAGAAGCTTTAGATCTTTCTCCGCAAGCTCTGACGTCAATCAAACTGATGTCAGTTATTATTTTTTCCAATTTTTTAGCTGAAATAGATTCTATGGTTTCAATTTTTTCATTTGAATTTTTCCAATTTTTGAATCCTCCCTCAAGAAAACCAATTACATTGTCAAATCCCACTCTTGAAAGCCTAATAATTGCTTCTTTTTCTTGATTTTCTTCACATACAAGCAATATATTTTGATTTATATTTTTAATTACAGAGCCGACCCATGGGGCGAATCCACCTTTAAGTCCAATAAAAATAGAATTAGGTACATACCCATTTTTAAAATCATCTTGATGTCTAATATCTAGTATTATAGTATTTGATTCTTTCGATAAGCTTTTAAATTCATCAATGCTGAGAGGTTTAGACGAATTTTCTAATATTTCATCAAGATCTGAATAACCCTGTTGATTAAGTTTAACATTGGCAGGAAAATAAGCAGGAGGTTCAGGAAGTTCGTCAGTTAATTCTCTAATAAAATTATTTCTTGTGAAACTGCCATTTAAAGCGTAATTTATTTTCTTTTGATTTGCTAACGTATCTACAGTTTCTTTCATCATATTTTTACCACAAGCTGAGCCAGCTCCATGGCCAGGGTATACAAGAATATCTTCAGGAAGTGGTTTTATTTTATTGTTTACAGAATCAAATATAGTACCTGCCAATTCTTCTTTGGTTATACCTTTGTATCTTTGGGCAACATCAGGGATACCAACATCTCCTAAAAACAAAGTGTCACCAGTGAATATTGCATGTTCTTTCCCTTTTTCATCTTTGAGTAAATAAGATGTACTTTCTAGAGTGTGACCTGGGGTATGAATTACAGTCAGAGTAACATTACCGATTTCGAAAATCTGTCTGTCTTTAGCTATAATAGCCTTGAAGTTGGGATCTGCCATTGGGCCATATACAATTTTTGCTCCTGTAAGATTGGAGAGAGTTAAATGACCACTAACAAAATCTGCATGAAAATGAGTTTCGAAAACATATTTTATTTTTGAATTTGTTTGATCAGCTAATTGGACGTAATTAGAAACATCTCTAAGAGGGTCAATAACCGCTGCTTCACCATTGCTTTCAATAAAATAAGCACCTTGTGAAAGGCAGCCTGTGTATATTTGTTCAACTTTCATAAGGCAAAAATAGTGATAGTCTTTGCATTATACAATGTATTTTAGTCTAAATGAAAAATGAAGTATTAAATTTGTGGTAGTGATTAAAAATTTAATGTATATATCTTGGAATGTTTCTCCTTCTTTATATGATGGTTTTATAACAATTAGGTACTATAGCTTATTTTTTGCATTTGCATTTATCATCGGTTATTATCTTGTGAAAAAAATGTATTTAGCCGAAAAAGCTCCTTTAGAGTGGATGGACAAGTTATTGGTATACACTGTAGTAGGAACAATTATTGGTGCGAGGTTGGGGCACGTATTTTTTTATGATTGGAGTTATTATTCTAAAAATCTAGTTGAAATATTTATGATTTGGAAAGGTGGTCTAGCTAGTCACGGTGCAGCTATAGCATTAATTTTCAGCATGTGGTTGTACTCTAAAAAAATAACTTTTAAAAGTACTTTATGGTCTTTAGATAAATTAGTTATTGTAGTTGCTCTTGCTGCTGGTTTTATAAGAATCGGTAATTTGATGAATTCGGAAATTGTAGGAAAAAGAACAACAGATAAGTCGGGTATTTTTTATGAGAGCAAAGCATCAAATGCAATAGCCACTTTTTTTAGTATTGAAAAATCCAAAGTAGATTTTATTAATACAGGAAATGATACTACTATTAATAATTTTATCTACCCAATGGTTAATGTGAAAATACCTTTAGGTCAAAATACAATGAATCCTGTTTATGCAAGTGCATTTGCAAATTCTTTCAATATCGAAAATCAAGATGCAGAAGCTGATTTTTTTTCAGGAGAATTTAGCAATAAGTATAAAATTTCATCAAATAATGAGTTGTTGCTCCCAATTTATATTATTCCCAGAATACCGACTCAGTTGTGGGAAGCATTATCTTATTGGTTAATTTTCCTCTTTCTTTTCTGGGGCTACTGGAATAAAAAATGGAACTTATTTGAAGGAAGATTATTTGGGTTATTTTTGATATTATTATTCACCTCAAGATTAATAGTTGAATTTTTTAAGGAACATCAAACTCTTTCAGAAAAATCATTTTTAACAATGGGGCAGTATTTAAGTATTCCACTAATTGTCATTGGGTTTTATTTTCTAATTAAATCAAAAAAAGTTGATAGTCACTAAAAATTTATCAATTAAATATGGAAATAATGTAATACGTTTTCCAGATATTAATTTAGAACAAGGAAATCAACTTCTAATAACTGGGAAGAGTGGATCTGGAAAAACAAGTTTTTTAAATTTACTTGGTGGATTAGTAAATCCATCATGTGGAACCATTGAAATAAATAATAAAGAGATAGGTTTATTATCTAAAAAAAAATTAGATAGCTTCAGAGGACAAAACATAGGTTTTGTTTTTCAAACACCACATTTTATTAAATCTCTTGATGTCCAAGATAATCTTTTTTTAAATCAGTTTTTGGTTGGCTGTCAAGACAAAAAATATATAGAAGAGTTGCTTATTAAGGTCAACTTAAAAGCAAAAAGATATTCAAATATTAATTACTTAAGTGAGGGCGAAAAGCAAAGAGTATCAATTATTAGAGCTTTAGTAAACAGACCTAAGATTGTTCTTGCTGACGAGCCTACATCAGCATTAGACGACGAATCTTGTAACTCTGTTATTGAACTGTTAAAAAGTCTTTCTAAAGAAACTAATTCGACTCTTGTAATTGTAACTCATGATCACAGATTAAAAAGCAGATTCAAAAAACATATTTTATTAAATGTTAATTAAACTAGGTTGGAAAAATATTGTAAAAAGACCTCTATCGTCAGGTTTATCAATGGTTTTACTATCCTCATCATTGATGATAATTTTATTATCAATCTTGATAAAAGACCAATTAGAAGATAGGTTCTTTGAAAATGCAAACAAAGTTGATCTTGTGGTTGGAGCAAAGGGAAGTAGGCTACAATTAGTTTTATGTAATGTTTTTCACGTAGATAAACCAACTGGAAACATTAATATAAAAGATCTTGAATTTTTATCGAATCACCCTTTTGTTAAATCAGCAATTCCAATCTCATTGGGTGATAGTTACAAGACATTTAGAATTGTTGGAACTAAGATAAGTTTCGTTAAGGATTTATATAAATCATCACTAATCAAGGGGAAATTATTTGAGAAATCCCTTGAAGTTGTTGCTGGTGCAGGTGTTGCTAAAAAGTTAAATTTGAAAATTGGGGATACATTTTTTGGTAGTCATGGAATAGAAGAGTCATTACACAATCATGACCATTTTGAGTATAAAATCGTTGGGATATTAAATTTTTCAGGCGATGTTATAGATAATTTATTAATAACACCTTTAGAAAGTGTTTGGGATGTCCATCATGATGAAAAACAAAAAGGCAGTTTCGATTTAAGAACTAAGAGCGATGAAAAACATCATCATCATATTGATGAGCATACTAATAAAAAAGAAATCACTTCTATTTTAATAAATTATAAATCTGGTAGAGGAAAGTTTACAATACCATCAATTGTAAATAAAAAAGATAAATTAATTGCTGCAGAACCAGCTATTGAAATTCAGCAATTGTTAGATCTTGTACAACCTATAATAAAAGTCATTAATATATTAGCTTTTTTTATTTTAGGTTTAGCAATTTTTAGTATAATTATAACTCTGCTAAACTCAATGAAAGATAGATATTATGAAATTGCAATGATGAGAGTAGCAGGGGCCAGCCAAAGTACAATTCTAATTACAATTTTAATTGAAGGATTTATAATATCTTTAATAGGTGCATTAATTGGATTTATCTTAAGTCATTTATTTATGTCATTAATAGCTTTATATTTAAGTAATAATTTTCACTATGAGTTAACCGGTTTTTATTTTGCTACAACTGAGATATGGGTAATTTTATTTACAATTGTAATTGGTATGATTTCTGCTATCTTTCCTGCAATCTCAGCATATAAAATAGATATTTCTAGAAATTTGAAAAGTAATATTTAATGAAAAGGTTTACATTATTATTTTTCGTAATGATTTTCGCATTATGTTCATTTTCTCAAAATGTAATAACTTGGGAATTGTTAAAAAATGTTGAGTTTGATGAAGTTTGGTCTGAAGAATTTCAAGCTTATTATATGGTTCCTAAATTTTCGAATGCTGTAAAAGCCCTGGATGGAAAAGAAGTTCAAATAAGAGGTTTTATAATTCCTGTTGATATTGTACAAGATTATTATGTTCTTTCAGCAAACCCTTACAGTTCTTGTTTTTTTTGTGGTCAGGCAGGACCTGAATCAGTCATGGAAATAGAGATGATTAAGAAGTATGAAGGTCTAAGAATGGATCAGGTGATTACCTTTAGGGGGAGATTAAAATTAAATGTGGATGATATATATCAATTAAATTATATTCTTCAAGATGCTGAAATTTTAGAATGAATTATCTAGTTAAAAATTTTATCATAAATTATTTTTGTAGCACCTTTATTTCTACTGACAAACTCCTTTGAGTTCGTTTTATATTTAGAAAAACTATTTTCATTTATTAATTGTCTAATTTTTGCTTTTAAAATATTATAGGACTTAATTTCAAAGGCAAAACCTGCTTTTATCATCGAGCTAGCTTCAGGAAATTTACTGTGGTATTGACCAAAAAAAATGATATTACCTTTTGCTGCTGGTTCTAAAATGTTGTGTAATTTACCACTAAAACCACCACCAACTATAGCAAGGTCTGAAAGTGAATATAAATCCGCAAGTAATCCTATTTTATCTATTATAAGTAATTTAGGTAAATCTTTGTTTTTAAGTTCTGAATAAAATACACAACTTTTACCAAAGTTTTTCCTAATGTTTTTAATACGATTTTTATTGATTTCATGTGGAGCAATAATAATAGATATATCTTCAAAATCTTTTAAAAGATTGACAGCAAGTTCTTCTTCTTTTTCCCATGAGGATCCAATCACTATGCATGGACGGTTTACTTTAAGACTTGATTTTTTATTTTCAGTATTTACATTATCAAATCTTGTGTCTCCACTAAGCATCACATTGTCAAATCCTTTTGATTCTAAGAGGACTTTAGAAGAGTTATCAATAGTGAAGATGTTAGAGAATTTTTGAAGTCTTTTTCTTGCCCATTTACCATAAAAGCTGAAATACCAATGATTTTCATAAAATTTACTAGAAAAAACACTAATTGGTATCTTTTTTTGTAGACATAGGTCAATTAAATTCATCCACAAATCATATTTTACAAAAATCATATGTTTTGGATTGACTATTTCAATAAATTCTTTGATTCTTTTTTTAAAATCTAAAGGGAGGTAGACTTTAACTAATGAAGCATTTTCGTAACTAAAATTTTCGTAGCCAGATGAACTAAAAAATGTTAAAGTAACATTAGCACTTTTTTCTTTTATAATCATTTCTATTAAGGGAATAGCCATCAATCCTTCACCAAATGAAGAAGCATGTATTAGATAATTAGGTTTATTTGGATTTAAATTTTTTATTATTTTTTTCCAATTTTCCCTGCCTTTTTCGGACTTAATAATCTTATTATTCCCAAAAAGGATTGCGATCTTTAAATACAAATACAAAAAAATAATACCTAGTTGGTAAAATGCTTTTCCCATTTTAATTATAATAATAGTCATCAGGAACTTGTCTAAAGATTGGGAATACCCAGCCAATCCTTAAACCAATATAAATGTCCAATCTTTTATCTAAATAAGGTCCCATTAGGTCAATTTGGTAATCTCTCATTCCTCTGGTAAACCCTTCAATTGCTTCAAGCCCAATAGTGAAATTTATTAACTTGTTATTGCTCATATTGTGATATCCAATATATTGTTTTGTGCATATTCCAATGGTCAACCTATCATAATATTTTAAATATTCATTTTTAAGCTGAGGTATAGTATTGTTTTCGTTTTCTATTCTAATTTTATGAAACATACCTCCAAC
>MDTC01066307.1_pt1 | contig 12209 bp, 2 predicted proteins | sample 811181 | NCBI WGS metagenome assembly MDTC01 (sample SAMN05326644, study PRJNA326480) | marine metagenome | isolation source: seawater | place: Pacific Ocean: North | collected 2011
ATAGTCATGAGGATAATCATATCCAAAGTTATTATTCTTAAGTTTCTTGATTTTTCCAACTTTATCACCTTTTGTGAAAATAGATGCTTCTGTACCAAATGAAGGAATAACAACTACCAATTCAGCACCAGATCCAGTTAAACCAGATCCAAGAATACCAGGAACTGCATCAATATCAATAGTAGCAGTAGTATATCCTTTACCTGGAGAAGTGACTTCGACTTTTTGTATCTGTCCAGGAATCGTTACACCTTCATCATCACTACCGTCAGCAACAGTGATCTGCACTAGACCACCTTCACCATCTCCACCAATAGGAACTGCAGTATAAACTCCAACTGCATATTCAGTACCTGGAGCATTGATTTGTACTCTTTCAATAATTCTTGTTGATACAATACCAGTAACAATAGGTAATTTAGTATAGAAACCACCACCGTTAATAATTCTAATATCACTAATAGAACCAACTGCCTTTACAGAACTTGTACTGTAAGATGCCTGATTTGTATCTGCAGCACCTTCAGGTTCGTTTAATAGAGGGAATTTAAATATATCTGGACCAGTAGTAATAGTCTCACCAGCAGTACTAGAAATAGCAAATGTTCCTTTATATGGAGAATTTACAACATCAAGATAACTACCAGCAACAACAGGTGAAGTTGCACCAGTTCTTGATGGGTCAAAGTAATAAGAAATATTAGTTACAACATCCTCATTAACTTTCAATTTAACAGAAGGTGTTGGTACTCCTTGACCAGTTATACCAGGAGTTCCAATCCTTTCAATGGAGTTGAAAGAATACTCCAATTTATACAAACTATCTTTAGCAAATGATAGGTTACCACCAAGAAGTGAAGAATGACTTAAATCAAACAAATACTGGTGTCCATAATACATCTTTAAGGTAGGAGACTTGATAAAGATGTTTACACTAGCTGCACTAGGAGCAGGATCGGTTATAGCAGCTTGAGGTAACTTATAAGTAAATTCTAACGGACTTACAACTTGAGTAACTGGGAATGCACCATCATATTCATCATAAACAGTTGAACCAACAGTCTGTGATGGGTTACCATCAACATAGATCATGTCAGAAGAATCTAAGTAATGATTTGTAGCAGTAATTACATAAACTTCATCACTATTAGCAACTGCAGTTACTTGAAGACGTTTTGTAAGATTAGCAACTAAAGTAATTTTTAATACTCCAGTTAATCCAGTTATTTGAGTTGTTGTATATGCTGCATTATATGTTATTTGACCAGAATTAAGATTGATTACTGATCCAACAATATATGGAGATCCACCAGCAACTTCGTCAATTCTAACTGAATAATCTATATCAGCATAAGGTTTGAAATAACCATAACTATCAAGATTTTGTCCACCACCAGCATTATAACCAGTACCATCTAAATTATAGTCATCTAAATCTATATCAAAAGTACCAGGAGTTGTATTATTAACTAATGCGAAAGTATATGCCTGAATTTCATTAATATCATTAGGAACAGGTCCAACAATCTTATAAGCACTTTGCTCATTAAACTGCTCTGTACTTAATTTTCCTGTATTAAGATCATTTGACCATGCATTATTATTAATAGCAAGGTATATCTTATTATTTTCTTTATCTGTTCTAATAATATAACCGCTATTAACAAACGCATCAGCATCAGTTTTTAAAACTAATTTAGTACCAACAGTAAAGTTGTATGCTTGGTTAATTGTTAATTCTTGAATATTATCAATTTTAACAGTATTAGTAACTTTGAAGAAGTATCTATCTCTAACAACAGCAGATACTTTTAACTTTTGAGAACCTGGAGAAGGTACAGTTGCAGTTCTAGAACTCCAAACATCTTGAGTATATGTTAATGTCTCTGTATCTTGAGTCATTGATGTTGAACCATCATCAAAGTCTAAAGACTGATATCCAGCATCACCAAGAGTATATGAAACATTAGATATGGTTAATGTAGAACCAGTCACAGGAGTTACAGCAGTCCTAGTCCATCCAATTTGAGTATTAGTTGTAAGTGCTTGTGTTCCAATTCTTGAAGCCTCGGCATTCTTATCAACCTTTAAACCCCAAGCCTCATAATCAATATAATCATATCTGTTTAATGCATTAGTAAACCATGCATCATCTACCCAATCATAAGCAAGAGGGAAGACTGCTGTTGGTGGTAATGCCACCATATCAGAAGGAACAGTAGGAACTACTGCTCTATTTCTCAATCTTAAATGATCAAGATAGAACTGACCTTGCTTGTTTTGATTGAAATCATTTGCAGTAGCACCCCAACCAATTTGGTTAGCAATATAAAGATCTTTACTTGCAAGTGAAGTACCAGATACAGTACCAGAAATTACTTGTATACCATTAACATATGCTTTAAAATCATTACCACTCTTTGTTAATGCTATTGCTTGCCAACTATTAGAAGCAAACATTGTTGTTTGAGTAGACTCAACTGGTGTACCATTTCCAAGTTGTGTTGAACTATTAGTAACAGCTAACTGTAATTTACCAGATGAGATATCATATCCCAACCATAGTCCGCCAGTAGCATCTTTTGATCCACCTATACCAACTAAAGTTTGTCCAGTTTGAGATAATGTTTGGGAATCTGTTGAACTTCTGTAAATAAAGAATTCTATTGACCAATCGTCACCCAATCTAGTACCTAATTGTGCTGAAGTTACCTTAAGATAAGAATTAACCCATGTAGAATTAGAACCAGCAGGATTGTAACCATAAATCTTGGCACGATCATCTGCATATGTTATTGCATTAGTAGCACCAACAGAAGTTAATGTATAATGTCCTGTTGTATCTGTTTGTTCACCACTATTAAAGTTGTATATAAATTCATTTCTATTCCATTGAGTTTGACCAAATAGATGAATATCACCAGAATCATCTACATCTAATGTATGTACTGTAATACCTTCAATATTGTTTAAAGTCCAGTTATTTGTTGTATGATTCTTAACCTTTCCGTCATAACCAATCTTGACAGAATCTACAGTTTTATGAGTGGTTGTATTATCAGTTCTTGTAAATGCGATATTAAGATCACCAAATATATCAATTGCAGTAGAAGGTGCACAATGTACTTCTCTACCTGGAGCAACATAACGATAATTCCATATTAAATCACCAGTAGTATCAACTTTACCAACCCAGAAACTGTCTCTAGTAACATTATCAGACTTAAGTCTACATGAAGCAGTAAGATAAATTTCATTGAATTCATCTATACACATAGAAGTATCCAAGAATGAATAGAGAGTATTACTAATCTCTTTAACCCAATCAATAGTGATTGCATTAGTACCAAGACTTGCCTTACCAAAGGCAACATTAACCGCAGTAGCATTTGCAGTTGCTGCTGTTTCCATTGTAAAGTAAATATCTGTACCATTAACAATAACATCAGTAATCTTTTCAGATCCAGCTGCTGATGCTAATTTTCTCTTAACAGAGAAATTACCAGTGGTATCAATGGATGCAAGGAACGCATCATATGGATTAGCAGAGTTGGTATTAGTATAACCACCAATAATATAACGAGTATCTGAATATTTTGTAATTGCAGTTACATAATCAGCACGAGTTGAACCAGAAATACCAGCATATGCTTTCTGGAATCCTAATGTTGCACTTAATCCGTTATCTGCTTGTACATACTTACAAAGAATAATATCAGGGTTATAAGCATCAAGTAAACTACTATTTGGTCTATTATTACCAACTACCCAAATATCATTACCATCTACATATATTTTCTCAAATTCTGCATAAGTTCCACCACTAGTAAGTTCTAAAGTCTTTTGCCACTCTTTAACACCAGTAGCAGAAAGTTTAGCAACAAATGCTACAGTATTACCAGATGCATCCTTTGTTTTACCACAAGTGAATATTTCCTTATTAGTATTAACAAAAATATCACTAACTCTAACATAGTTGTTATTTGATATTTTAGAAACATAGTAATCTGCTTTTTTATATACCTGTGGATGACTTAATATAACACGAGGATTTGTTGTATATCCAGATCCAGAATTTAAAATATTAACAGTATCAATAGAACCTACAGAACTAACAACTGCCTGTAATGAACCTGAAGTACCAACACCATCAATATTAATTGTTGGTGGAATATCTTCATTGTACCCAGATCCAGATTGATCAATAATAATTTCTTCAATACCACTAAACTGACGAACTACGAATGTTTTATTCGTATTGTTCATAATAGGTGAATAAGTGATGAATACACTATCACCAGCAATTAAATTATGTGGTACAGAAGTCTGTAAAACACCGTAGTTTTTACCAGCAACATTTTCAAAGGTATAAGATGAAACTGATTCACCCTTAATACGAGAAATTGATGCAGAAACTCCAGTACCATCAGTATTACTATTATCAAATGTCAGTCTATCATTAACCTGATAGTTCTTACCAGAGTTTTCAACAGTAAATCCAGTTACTGATGCATCTTCAAATTTAGTAGTTGTTTCAACTTCAATATCAACTTTAGAGTCAAATTTAACTTTAGGGAAGTAATCAAATAACTGTAAAGGTGATTCTTCCAATAATTGTCTTGGATTGGCAGTTTCATCTGCATCTATAATACCATCACGGTTTTCATCTTCTACATCAAATAAAAGTATTTCTCCACTTTCTGTTGTTAATGTATTTGTAGACTGGTTTGGTGTTCTGGTAACATCAATATCAACATTCTCATATGGATCTCTATATCGTACAACACCAGTAGGAATATTCTGTTGAATAGCAGAAGTACTTAAATTCCAAGTATCTACAACTGAATTGTAACTAGGACCAATGACATATGGGAAAACTGGATTACCAGATGATGTAGCATCAACAGTTACAAAATAACAGTATCTACCATCTGGGAATTGCGGTGTTTTACAAAAACGACCATTATATTGATCTAATTCACCCAATCCAAATGAATATTCATAATCTTCAATAAAATTACCTGCAGGTTCCTCTGTTAATAAAGGTCCAGCAGTTCTAACTGGGTATGGATTAGTTGCGGCATCATATACTAATGCAGTCTTTATTCTATATGAAGAATTCAGTCTAGTAATAGTAGATGATTGATCTGTAGGATCATTGTATCCATAAGGTCCATAAATTGGGTTACCATCAAATGCCCAACCAATAATAGGTGAGTGTCCTAATTGATCTTCTTTTTCTTGGACATTTCCAGCAGTCTGTTCAAATAGGTTATCTCCAAGAATGTAACGCATTCTTTGAGGGTTGGATAAGTGAGCATACTCACCACCATACTCATTATTATATCCTTCAAATACAGCACCTTTAGCATCATCAAAGGTTGATTGTGTTTGAAGATTGTAAGTCCATTGGAATACAGATGGTGTAAAGGTTGCATCTTGACCAACAGAAGTCAAATTAATTATCGTACTACCTTGAATATAGTTAATACCTTTGTTGACGATAGTAATTCCAGTAACTCTACCAGCATTTTCACCATCTGTATCAATAGTTGCTCTTGCAATAGCACCAAAACCAACACCTTGAATAGAAACTTCAGGAGCAGTAGTATATCCAGATCCAGCAGAAATAATAGCAATTGAGATAATTCTTCCATTATTAACAATTGCTTGTGCAACAGCACCAGCACCAGAACTTAAAGATACTGTAGGAGTAGATGTATATGAAGAACCACCATTAGTTACCCCAATTGTTTTAATAGGTCCACGAACAGAAGCAGTTCCTGCAGCACCTGTTCCACCACCACCTACAATAGTAATTTGAGGTTGTGATGTATATCCAGAACCTCCAGCATTGATTAGAACACGTGAAACAATACCTTTGGTTATAATGGCAGTTGCAGCACCACCAGACCCTCCTCCACCGACTATAGACACCAATGGTGAGGATGTATAACCACTTCCACCATCAGTAACAGTAATTTCACTAATAGCACCGTCAACGGTTACTGCAGCAGTTGCTCCAGTTCCTCCACCTCCAGAGATTGTAATTGCTGGTGGAGATGCAGCATCATAACCAGAACCAGCAGTTTTAATAGCAACTCCAGTTACAGCACCAAATGTTTTAGTTGTTTGTGACTTATAAGACCATATAGAAACACCATTCACCCAAGTACCAATAGGTCCAGCATTAATAGTGTTCTTTGTTGAAATTGTAGTTGGTACTTTAGGGAATCTATTTAATTTACGTTGGTTTCCTGGAAGAAGTGCCGATCCTGGAAAAGGTCCGATTTTATAGTTGGGGATACCAGTGGAAGCAACATAAGTGTAATTATCATTAAAGAAAGTATTTTGTACATTGGTAGTATAAGGACCAATAGCATTAAAAACAGCAGAATTATCAGATTTACCTTTATTGAGGTCAATAGATACAAGAATATTACCCTGTGGGATAACAGTAGCAGGTTGAACCAGTTGATATTGGAAAACTACATCAGTATCCCTAGATGTTACTAAAAATGTTCCATTATAGATGATTGGGTTAGCACCATAGATGGTTACCTGATCACCAACTAACAAACCATGTGAATTAGCACAAGTAACAGTAGCAGACTGATCATTTACACCACCATAAGTGATACTTGTGACTGAAATTAATTTTTTAACGTTATACAACCAAGTTGTTAACTCGGAACCAGTTCCAGTACCACCTAACTTGGAAACTGTTAATTTATCTTCTGGAAGGTAATAAGATCCAGTATCTGTCAGAGTTGTTTGTTGTGCATCAACGATACCAACAATATTCATTACAACTTCTTGTAAGGTACCCTTATTCAAGTAAACCTTAAAGTTTGACCTTATTTGAGTAGCAGAATCCCAGTCCTCAACAGTACCATTTACTGAACGAGTACATTCAATGAACTGGTTAAGTGATTTTTCCTTATACTGTACAACTTCTGTTGTAGTACCAGAACCAATAACAAACTCACCGTTCCTTTCTGGCCAACCAATAGTAGAGTCAACCGTGATAATACTATCGGTTGTATTCAATGGTTCTGCAAGATTAGTCTTATAAGGTACAGTAAACGTCCCAGAAATGGTTTCTTCTGAAAGAACTAATTCAAAAATTTCAACTTCTGAAGTTTTAATCGAAATATAATTTTCTACTAAAGCACTTGCTGCTTTTACATTAGAATCTGAAATATCTTCAGATTGAACTAACAGAGCATCTTTAATATTTGTTGGATCACCACTAACCAATGTGGCACGGAGAATAGTATCAATAGACCAAGTAGCATCAGATGGTTTAATAATCTGATCTTTTGGATATGAAATACTTACTGTTTCACCATATAGAAGTTTAAACAAATAAGCAATACTATAAGAAGTTCCTTTAGAAGAATAGAAGTCCTTAATAGTCTTAATAGACGTTCTAACGTCAATTTTAGAATAATCAAGACTAGGAACATCAGGAAGGAATTGTTCTGTATATTTGTCTAAAAGTCTCTTAACAAATAATGCATCTAAACATTTAACAGGAGTATTAACAATTGCTGCAGCTGCTGTAGTATTATTTGAGAATACTGCATTACCATCTTCAGTATATTCAATAATACCACTTGCTGCTCTAGAACATCCTTCAAATTTTGCTTTGTTATACCCAGAACCTGCCTGATTTACTGTAAAACCAGTAACTTCATTTAATCCAATCTCACCAGATGCTTCAGCAGCAGGAGGGGCTTGAATAACAATTTCTGGAGGTGTAGATGAACTATATCCAGTACCGAAACTACTAATATTAATATCAATGATTTTTCCATTGAAAATTGATGCACTAGCAACTGCACCAGTACCACCAGCATATGCACCAGTACCATCTACTCTTTTATCTACAATATAGACTGAAGGAACATCATCATATCCATTACCACCACTTAAGAGTTCTATATTAATAACACGACCATCACCATCAACTGTTGTTTGAAGAACTTGAGCACCAACTGGATCGATAATCGCTATTCTAGGAGTACTTGTATAACCTTGACCAGCATTTACTATAGTAATAGCAGTAACTTCACCATTAGTTAAAGTTGCCCTTAATGCTGCTTTAACAGGGTTTGCACCTGTAGGTTCATCAACATAAACTTCAGGAACTGTAGTATATCCAAATCCACTATCTATAACTGAAATAGTTCCAGTTACTTGTCCATTAGTTATCGTTGCAGCACCTATTTTAGCACCTCCAGGCTGCTTGAAAGTGATTCTAGGTGTGAATGTATACCCACTACCAGAATTAGTGATTTCCAGTCCACTGACAGCACCATCAGTAACAGTTGCTGTAATAGTCGCAGCACTAGATCCTGTCTTTGTTGGAGTCTGTACTTGAACAACTGGTGGGTTAGTAGCACTATATCCTCTACCACCATCCAATAGTTGAACACTCTTAAGACCATTAACTAAAGCAGTTGCAGCAGCACCACTACCCACTTCAGAGTTGAATGATACTTTAGGAGGATATTCAAATTTATAATTTGATCCATTAATACTAGTATTAATTCCAGTAAGTGTACCACTATCACTAATACGAGCATATCCAACAGCACCACTACCAAAAGAAGGAATTGGTGCCTCAATAGAGAATAATGATAGGAATCTACCGTTTAATGGTGCATCTTTAAAGATGAAATACTTACCATCTGTCCAAAAATCTACTTTAGGTACTAATAAACGATTATCATAAACAGCAAGGATATATTCTTCTGCAGCAGGATCATATACTACACCATTTCTTGAAAGAGCAAATTGTGTCTTACCTTCACCAAAAGAATTTGATAAATTGTCAAGTGCAACAACATCATTCTCAATAAAACCACTTAAAAATGTAATATAAGTCTGACTTACATCGTCTGAAGGAATTCTGGCCCTAGGAGCACTTGTAAATACAATATTTGTTCCAGAAACTGTATAATCTGTACCAGGAATCTGAACTTTACCATAAAGACTAACAATCAGATGCTGTGGGGTAATAGGAGCAATAGGATTGTCTTGTGATGTTAAAGGAAACTGCTGTGTTGTACCATCAAAATTAGCTAACGGACTAGCAAGTCCTGTCCACTTTAATTTAACTTGATCATAAGAAATACCTGGACTCAACGCAACGTTAGGTGCTGCAGTTGTTTTTTCATAATATATTACTTCATCACCGATTAAAACTGAACCATTCTCTGTTAAAAACTCGTCTACACTTTCTACAACTATAGTATCTTGCTGAATATCAATTGCTTCTACAACTTTGGTGGCACCATCTAAAATTCCAATATCTAATTTATCAATATCTAGATATTGAAGGAAATTATTAATTACATTCTGCCCTAAACCAGTCTTCTCCTGCGATTTATAGTAATATTCTATAAATCGATTAAATAACGGATAATCCGACTCGATAAAATCGGGAGTCTGTGCCGAGACTGCCTGTGAAACCTTATTAATATTTGCCATCTAGCTTTAGAAACAAGTCGATGTGTTTAGCGTACCAGAGTTATCAATCGTTGGAACTTCAACTAACGTAGGAGTTTGATTGAATGTGCCTGGTGTCAAACTATTTAGAGGGATTGTGCTAGGTGGTACAGTTCCAATTGGAGATACTGTAATTTCTGGATTAACGATATTAATAACAGTTCCTGGAGTTGTTGCAGGAATAGTTCCATTATTAGATGGTATAAACAGAACTGGAATCTGTAAAGTAGTTGGTAAGATTGTTAAATCATTAATAGTACCAACTCCAGAAACAGCATCAGTAATAGTTAGATTAGTTTGATTAGGTACATTATTTCCTGCACCAATGATATTAACAGGTCCAAAACAGATTTCTCCTGTATCATAATTAACTGATCCTGCAGCAGTATTGGTATAAACTTTTTTATTACCTGTATTATAGAACGTTCTCAAATTACCAAATCCATCATCTTCAAAATACTGATCTATACCAGGTCTATCAAATGTTCTAAAGTTTCCAGATAAAAGAATTGGTTCTTTCTTACAAACTGTACCATCAGTGTTACTTGGAGCACTATTATACAATGCACCACCAGTAGAAACACAGTAAGTATTAGTTTGATTGGTAGCTGGATTAATATACTTCAGAATAGTTGTCTGAAGGGAAATATCACTAATACACTTGTTAGCAAGAGTAATTGCCTTTTCAAAACTTTGACTTCTAAATGTTGAATTAAAGTTGTTAATTTGGGTTTGAGATGCCCATTGACTAATAGCAGTATTAATATCTGATTTAATTTGAGATGTAGTAGATCCACATCCAGTATCATATAATGCAAAAACTTTACTATAAATGTAGATATTGTCAGGATCTATAACTACAGGATCAATAGATGCCATAGCATAACTTCTCAATTTCGCTGCTATATCCTTTTTGGTTTGATCATTTAGAAGCGAACCAGTTCGGGTCTTAACTGCGATGAATACTTTACCGTAAATAGGAGGAGTAAGAGAATCCCCACCGTAGGCAACAACACTTTCGGCATTTGAGTAAATATTTTTAGTTATAATAGAATAATCCTGTGCTGTAACTGCTCTATATTGAGCAGAATAGTATCTAGGAGCATTGTATTTAATAGATTCGATAGATTCAGCAGCAGCACCTAATTGAGACTTCTGCTTGGTTTCAACAGTTAAATCAGTAGCATTATAAGCAATACCTAGATTGTCTCGTAATGAACCAATAAATCCAAAAGCAGTAACTTCATTTGCATCTACACCAGAAGTTACCAAATATTCAAAAAGGATAACCTCTCCATCTTTAACCTTTCTTCCAACACTATCATCACCAAATCTTACTTCATAACGTTGATCTTCACCTTCAGAAAGGAAAAATGCCCTACTGGTTGCTGTTAGACTAGTTGTTGTATCAACTCTATTATAAATGTCAGATGAAGTAGCAGATTCGTTTGCTTTTACTCTTACTGACAATGTAGATATATCAGCGTCTTCAGAAGGAATTTTATATGTTTGTTTTTGGAAAGTAGTTACATTATAAGAAAAAGTGACAATCGATCCTTCATGGACCATAAGAGTGTCGAATGTGGCAATACCAGTAGTTGCACTTACTGTAGTAGTGGTATCTGCTAAAACATTCCAGATAAAATTACCACCAGTAGCAACTGTACCTTTACTTAAGGTAATACTACTAGGATATGCACCATTTGTTTGCTTTGTCTGTACTTCTATTTTCAAACATGCTTTAGAAGCACTTACAGAGCGAGGAACATAATTTAAAAGTTTTGCGATATTACAAACATTGTCTCTAACAGTAGATGACGGTAAAAATGCTTCATTTAATGCCATATTAGCGTTAAATGAGGTATAATACGTATTATATGCTAAAGTATCGATTAAATACGTTAAAGTAGACCCATCAAAGTCATAATCGGTAAATTCGCTTCTTGTTCGCAAATATGACTTGATCGATGCTTTCACATCTTCAAAATCTAATGCTGTTAAATTATTCGGTTGCATTATTCGGGTCTCTGTAAGACGAAATTAATAGTTTCAACTATAGGTTGGCCAACAATTTTATATTGGACGGTAACTGCTATTTTATTACCTTCATAGATTGGTACAGTCTTAACACCAGTTAACTGTACTCTAGGTTCATACTGTTCAATTGTATTTATTATCTCACCTTCAACTGCATCACAAGTAAAGGCATCTAATTGCTCAAAAAGCATAGCAGTTACTCTAGATCCCTTATCCATTTGAAATGGTTTTTCTCCTCTATTAGTTAAAACTAGATTTTTAATCGCTTGTTTAATTGCATTATCATTTTTCACTACACCCAGATCATTGGTAAAGCGATTCATACCTAATCCAATAGACACGTCTTTGAAAGCACGTGATATGGTAATATCTCTGGGATTAATTTCCTTTAACGCCATTAAACTTTATAGAAGGTGTATTTCAAAAACAGTTCTTCATTAGCATCAATTGGTCTAATCACTTTTACATAATATTTCATTCCGTCTCTGTATTTTTCACAATTTGGTAGTTCGCTATGATTTAGAAAACCACCTAACGGTGTTCTATACAGTTCTTTCCCATTAATTATATGGGAAATACCCAATTCAGTTCCAATATCCAGAGATTTACGTGTAAACACTCCTTGACCAGCAATAGTGCTATCCGAAATGAATAAC
>MDTC01069544.1_pt1 | contig 12209 bp, 24 predicted proteins | sample 811181 | NCBI WGS metagenome assembly MDTC01 (sample SAMN05326644, study PRJNA326480) | marine metagenome | isolation source: seawater | place: Pacific Ocean: North | collected 2011
AACAATTTATGTGGTAGCAGGCATGACAACATAAAGTATGTGAGGAAGAGGGCGGTACTAGCCCTCAATTACGACCTTACTCCGTATGGGGTCAACCTCGATGCTCCGCGGGAGCAAAAATGAACATCACCTATATGGTAGACGTATACCTTGATAATGTAATAGCCTAGCACTTTGAACCTTAGTGCAATGCCATACCCAAGTGCCTCCATAAAGACCGCGATAATATCGCAGTACTGCTTGCCATTGGCTTGATCCGTTCTGGTGAACCTTAAACCTTTGACCAGTGGTACGATTGACCACGCTAAGCTCATAGGTTTGTCCAGTGGTATGAGCATCCCATCGAGCCTGTTGCCTACGGCAATGCCCACTCCACTCCTTTGAGTTTGGTGGTCTACTGAAATCAAGTTCATCTGTCCATGCCATGACTACCTCCTTTGTTTGATTATTTTAGTGATGATTAGAAATTTCTCTCGCTCTGTATAGTTTGTCATCTGTTACTCCATTGATCCCATAGCTCTAAGGCTATACCAGTAAGGGCAACGATTGCCCAAGGGCTGAGAAATATTATGATAAGTGCTTCATGTACCATAGCTTTGCCTCCGTGATAGTTTTAGTTGAATATATTATTGGTGAAGAACACATCATGCTCCCACTCGCCAAAGGTAGGAATACCTTCGCTTTTGCATTGCTCATCATTACGAGCATTATGATCGAGCATAGCCTGTTTTGATTGAGATGGACGCTTTACCCAGATGGTTTTTCCAGTGATGCTACGCCCGTGATCCGTCATGTAATTGATTACTGCTTTGCACGCTTCATACAGATCACCGGACAAGTTTACATCATCCAAGTTCTCCCCGATCTCCAAAAGCTCCTTGCCATAATAGAATGGCATACTCTCCAAGTACTGGATTGCATCATCGAAATTAGATCGGTGCCAGTTGTTATGAGCTTCGTGTAATACATTACGTACCTCATCTTTAATAGTTAATAAGTTAGCCGTGCCTAGTAGGACTTTAAGTGCTGAATATATGTTCATAGTATTGGTTGGTTGTGGTTGGGAAGTAAAAAAATTTTGGTGACCATAGCCTCACCAAGCGTGGGTTGCTTCATTTGCCGCGCCGTGATAGCATTTCAGTTCCAGTTAATAAAAGGGCGACCTTCAGCGGATAGCGTACCGCCATGTATTGCTATAAGAATATCGGATGCACGCTCGAAGTCGCGCTTCATGTGACCCTTTTGTCCATTCCAGAAAGCAAGCTTGTACTTGGCACGCTTGGCATCCGTATCAGCCCAAGCGTATACGCTCACCTTCATTGCAAGTTGAGGGTCAAGCTTACCAAGACGATTGACATCTTCATTCCAAAGGATGAGTGATCGACCCTTGAACTGCAATTGTCTGCCTGTCCTGCGATTAGCTTTGTGGCGTGGACGCTTAGGTAAGAACTTCTTGCGATGCTCTCGCCCAAGTGCTTTCTGTGTTTGTCGATCGCAGTGCTGTGACTTAGCGCGATCGATGCAAGGTGAATATAATACTGACATAATAATTTATTGGTTGTGTGGTGAAAAAGTTGGCGACCATAGCCTCGCCAAGCATGGGTTGCTCAGTCCGATTATTAGAACTTGAGCGTACGTGTAACCTTACCCTCCTTGGTAGGCAACGATTGTGAGAACGATTGAAGCTCAGTCTCATCAGCACCTACAAGTGCAGACATATCTGCCTTGAACTGCTTGTCATTGATTGCTTCCTTGTGTTCTTCCTTAGCAAGCTTGCGATCTGCGATCTGATCATCGGACAAGCGGGTTCCCCCTTGCTTGTTGATGTGCTTGGATTCATCGCAAGCGATGCCAGATACGACAGATTGCCGAACTACTGCAAAGGTCTCATCATCTGTGACCTCAAGATTAGCGATGCCTAGCTTGCGAAGCTGATTTGCACGCTTGGTCAACTCATCAGCTTCACCGAAATAATTCGGGGTTGCAGGTGCTTGACTTGCGAGTGCAGTGGCTACAGCGTTGGCGATCATTGCTTGGATATCAGGGTTGCTCATATTTTTCCTTTCGTTGTGGTTGATTGACTCTGTATTTATCGTGGCTTGTCACACGCTCATCGTGAGGCTACATTAATCAACCGATTTTTTCATGTGTTGAACCCCCAACCCTTTTAGCTTCGCGGGGTCTTAGCCCACTAATATTTTCTCGCCTATCGCCTTCACTCAAGTTTACCCTCACTTGAGGTTCAAGAAGATACGATAGTCACCTACATCCAAGGTGATATTCGATAAGGAACACAGCTTACTTCCACAGAGTACTCAGACGACCGATTTCCTTCTTCAGCGCTTTCACTTAGCAATGGCGGTCTCTGTTTCAGACCTCCCATAGGTTCGTTACGGCAACCAAGCAGTATGGGCGTTGATAGCCCTCTCTCTCGATCTCGTCCAATCTGGTCAGCAGTCACCTGCTAGAGTTACCAAATTGTTTTTCTGTTTTACGCCTGTTTAGATTAGGATTCGACCCTTGCCGTGATCCGTTCACCCTTCGCAAACCCCTTTCTGTCGATTGATTTGCGCCCTCAGCTTTTCGCCCTTGGGACAGGAGCTTTTGGCTATCTCTCCGAGGTGCTTGAACCTCACCTTCCCCTTCTACCGCAGGGGGGGATTTTTCGGTCTCTTTTGGTCGAACCGCCTACCCTTGGAACTCTATTTAGAACCGCATGAACTATGAATCGCGCCGATCGGGGGTCATCGACCCTCGACAACAACCCAAACCGCACCAAATCAAGGGGTTACGACATCCCTGTCACACTAACAACATAGTGTTACACCCCCCCTTGGGGGGGACGCGTCTTTGCTGGCTCGCATATATATACCCTCTTTCTCAAGTTTCCAGAGCTGTGGACAATTAGGTTAGTGTCCCTGTGGGGCGACTAAGTGGGGTTGACTTATTTAAAAAGTCACACTAATTTTAATGTTATGTTAGGATCAATTTGGAACGGAATAAAATCTGTCGGTAGTTCGCTAGCGAATGGATTAGGAACGGTGGTGGATGTCGGAGCGGATGCTTTGGCACATATACCCGTAGTAGGGGATACCCTCAGCCAAGGATTGGGTGCTATAGGTGATGCAGGCGTTGAAGCCTTACAGGGTAACTTTGGTACTGCCTTAGGTGATCTATATGGGGGAGTGGATGTATTAGCTGGTGGTGTTCTTCCTGGTGGTCAGGCTTTTTCCCAAGGATACTTAGGTAATTTATATGGTGCCGCAGACAATGCATTAAATGGTTATTTGCCAAATGTGGGTGGCGTTGGAATTACGCCCGCAGATTACAAATTAGCTAAATTCGGAAATGTGCCTGGAGCTACGGGTTACGGAACTGTGATGGCTCCGCCCGAAGGTGGGTTTGGTGGTCAGGTTGCTGGAGCCGCAGGTAAAGCTCCCAGTTTTTGGGATAAGGCTGGAGCGGTGGCAAATCTTGCACAGACTGGTATGGGAATTTATGGAATGATGCAGGATACTCCTGAAGCTAGAAATGCGCAGGCGTATCAAAGAGCTACTGGAACAGGTCCAAATTTAATTCAACAACCAGGCATAAGTGGTGGTGGTGGAAATGCTTTATCTACTACAGTAGCTCGTGACCCAGCTATGGCAGGAACTCCAGAAGGAAAATCAACAACTGGCGGAACTGGCGGTTCAGTTAAGACTAAGTCTTTGTCAGAAATGACGGACGGAGAGCTTGAGCCAAATTTAATAAAAGCCATTGAGAGATACACTAAAAATAATACGCAATCTGCAATAGCTGATGTGTCTGGGCAAACCGCACCATCTGCTCCATCAATAGCTAAACCAACACCTGTTCAGTCTACACAGCTAAAGATGTATGACTTCACACCTTTAGGACAAACGGGATCGGGATATACTTCTGATATACCCGGTGGTCCCATGAGAAAATACTTAACGCAGTCAGTTCCATCAAAGCCAGGTATTCCCGCGGACATGTTGATGCGTTCTAGTTTAGCAGGACCAAGAGTCGGAACGGTCGATATAACTCCATCACAACCAGGGATACCAGCTGATATGTTTATGAACTCAAGTTTAGCGGGTCCAAGAGTGCGCACTATGAATGCGCTTGGTGCAGGTAGCAGAACTCCTCCTCCCGATATGATGATGAACACATCCTTACGTGGTCCGACATATCCTGTTGTTAATGCAGTGGGTGCGGGTGGTTACTCTAATATACCAGGTGGTCCAAGGAGAGAGTATCTCGGTCGGTAGCATGAAATATTTATGATTTCATATCGTAGATTCCGCGAATGGTTACGTGTCGCATTTGGTACACACGTCGGGATCGGTGACTACTGGAATATTTTTAAAGGGGCATGGATTGTTCTGTTTAGCCCTGTTAAACATCAAGAATGGGTGAGGAGAACTATGATATGTTATCGTTGCCCTATATTTGATAAGTCTAGGAAAACCTGCCAGCCGCATATAGGAAGCGAGCTTGGTTGTGGATGTTACGTTCCGTATAGTAACTTAGTAAAAAAAATTTGCTGGGGGCGTGAGAGATTTGGGGAGAATTTCGGATGGTAGATGAATATGGGAGAGAAGATAACCCTCAGGGTAAAGAAGAGAACCCCTTCATTAAATACGCTTCTTCGATGGAACCAGTGGGAAAGGTTGAAGGAAAAGTCGGACATGAACAGGGAGGTGATGCTCGCCATCGAGTCCGCATTGTGTCCAAAAGAGTCAGGCTCTGTGACGCGGATAACCTCGTTGGGGGATGCAAGCATGCGATTGATGCGCTTAGGATTGCTGGCGTTATACCGGAAGACGACCCGACCAGTATATCGCTCGAAGTCAGTCAAGAAAAAGTATCCTCGTACGCGAAAGAAGAAACATGGATAGAAGTTACGAGATGAGTTGGAGTAAGTTCGAGGGAACCATAAAGGGAGACAGGTGCTACGCAACTGTTGAAATGATGGATTTATTTCAACCTTATTGGAACTGCAGATTCGTATCCAAGGGTGCTGAAAAAGATTTTGTGCAAACTGCCTCCTTTGAGGAGGGTATGCTAGAGCAAGCTTATGAATGGTGTAAAAAACAAGTATCATCAAATGAGAGAAGATAAATCAGAGTCGATTGTGGAAACTAGGCTAAGAATGATAAAAGAGGATCTTTTGGTTCTCGATAATCGTGCTAAAAGAATAATTGAAGAAAGAGCACAATTAATTATCAAACTGGCAAAAACTAGAGAAGCACTTCAAAATAAATGAATAGCCCCACCTTTGTTGTCCGACCTAATTTCGGCAACTTGGGGTGGGTGGTAAGATTTTCCCATGATGACATGGGGGAAGCACCTGTCGGTCCAAGACTTGCCAAAGGCACGAGGTATCCTAATGAAATAGGTACGCACTTTGACTTCAAGGAAGATGCGGAAAGTGCATGTAAAAGCTGGGCTGAGTGGTATAATAGCCAGCCCTATTTAAGTAAAAAAAGAAAGGCGAAATATATTGCCTAGCCCTGTAACACTAATTATTATGTTTACATGGACTTCTCACCTTACATATTTCTTGGACTTGGTGCAGCTATTTCTGTGCTAGGTTTCTTTTTGAAAAGAATAAAGGAAGAGGTAGACTTACTGAAAAGTAGGAATACAAGGCTGGAAATCAATCAAGCGCGTAATTTTGAAAAAATTATGAATCTAGAAAAACTTTCCGAAGATCGCAGAGAGGATATTAAAAAATTATTCGAAAAAACCAATGGCTAGAAAAAAGAAACCTAAGAGCAAGAAAGATGCTTGCTACCATAAAGTAAAACGAAGCTACAAAGTGTTTCCGTCAGCGTATGCTAGTGGGGCAATTGCAAAATGCAGAAAGAAAAGAGGCGGTAAGAAAAAATAATGGCGGTAAGAAAAACAAAGAAGGGCGCAGCTCTTAAGCGTTGGTTTAAGGAAAAATGGAAAGATCAAGACGGGGATCCATGCGGTAAAAAGAAAGGTAAAATTAAAAAATGCCGACCTTCTAAGAAAATTTCTAAAAAAACACCCAAAACTTGGAAACAAGTAGGGAAAAACAAAAAAAAGCTCGTAGCCGAAAAACGTAGAGTAGGCATGGGGCGTAGAACAAAAAAGGCGTAATCATGCATTGTAAAGGTAAAAAGAAAACAAAAAAATCAGTTAGAAGCTACGGTATGCACAAGAAAAAGCCCGTAAAGAGCTATAGTATGTCAAAAAAGAAAAAGAAGCCCGCACCCAAGGGGTATCACTATATGCCTAATGGTAAGCTCATGAAGGACTCGGATCACAAGAAAAAGAAAAGGTAATGGCTAAAAAAGGAACAATGAAGGGTCACACTATTAAGGGAGGGCATAAGCGTTCTACCAAAAGTGGTGCCGGAATGACCAAGAAAGGTGTTGCCAAGTATCGCCGAGATAATCCAGGCTCCAAGCTTAAGACTGCCGTTACTGGTAAAGTAAAAAAAGGTAGTAAGTCAGCAAAACGCAGAAAATCATATTGCGCTCGCTCCGCGGGACAAATGAAGAAGTTTCCAAAAGCTGCTAAAAATCCAAACAGCCGACTACGGCAAGCTCGAAAAAGGTGGAAGTGTTAGGTGAAATGGATTGTCCTGGTATTTCTTTTGTTTGGATGCTCGCAGAAAACAGAGCCTGAAACATGGGAAAATGAAAGTATTCAAGAGCTTTTACTTGAGGACAAGGAAAATAAAAAGTTGGAACTTATATTTTTAGAGGAAATTCGTATTGCACAAGAAAATGACGATCAAGATGCGTATGAGTTTTATTTTCAAGAATACTTAAATGTACCAAGACTCGATATTCCTGATCATTTAAAACAGCATCCAGATTATTTCATAGGTGGAGTAGGGGTAAAATATTGAAAGAAGACAATGCAATAGGGGAAGATTCTGTCGTAAAGGCGAATGTTGCCTTCATGTTGAAGACCATCTCGGCTGTAGCCCTTGCCACATATGCCTATGTAACAATAAAATCAGACATCGATGAGATAAGAAACGACAACATACGCATCCACCACGAGGTGGACATGAACTCAGAATTTAGAGTTAAGTGGCCTCGAGGTGAATTGGGTGCGCTACCAGATGATGCAGAACAAAATATGCGGTTGGTTTTTATTGAGAGGCAAATGGAAAAGCATGAAAAACTACTCGATTCACTAAGAAATGATAACCCTTGACGAATTATTTTGTGTAACAATGTTGTTATTGCTAGGATTTAGTTTGTTAATGCATTTAAAAGATGAAATGTAATAGCCCGTCAGAAATGGTTAGGCAGGGCTTGGATCATTCTTCAAATATGAATCCTAGTGAGCATGGTGATTTTGTTTCTGCATTCCAAAAGTTTAAAAAAGAAACAGATTTTGAATCTGAGGTTAATGTATTAAAATTAAAATATTATGTGCAAATGGCATTCCTAGAAGGGTGGAAAGCTAAAGTTGACATAAAGAAAATGTAACACTAATTTAATTGTTATGGGATTATTTAAATTTATTAATAATAAAATTCTAAGCCAGGATGACGCGTTTGGTAATACCGCACCTGACTTTTTGGGTAGAACGAGTGGCGGTGGTTTGTTCGGTGGAATGAACGACACGACTAACCAACCTGATATGAATACACCGGCTAATATGGATTTTGGTGGCACATTTGAGCCGAAACCTCGTTCCTCAGATCTGTTGGGAATCTTTGGCAAACTGAAAAGTGGTGGATTTGGGGAACCCAAGAACGATGGAGGATTTTTAGGTGATAATAGACCACCTAGCGATGTTCAGCCTTCACCCTATAAAACAATCGCCGATCAAGAAAAAGAAGGTCAACAGCAAATGCCTTTTTTTGGGATGCAAAACCCCATGAGTAATATGTTTGGAATGGGACAAATGGGTATGCCTCACATGAACCCAATGATGGGAATGATGTCCATGATGATGCAACCTATGATGCAAATGATGTCCATGTTTAATCCCTTTATGAATCCGTTTGGCGGAGGCATGGGCGGTGGCATGGGTGGTGGTGGTGGTGGAATGTTTAGTGGTATGGGGCAAGGCATTAGAAATATGTTTGGTTACGGTATGCCTCAAATGCAGATGCCACGACGACTTCCTTACGGCAGACCATCTGGGGGTGGAGGATTTTTAGGTGATAATAGACCCGGTGGTTATGGAGGAGGTCCGTTTAGAGGCAGATATGGTAATTCTCTTCGTGATCTTTTGAATGATGGTCGATTTGGAGGAAAGACATATTACACAGGTTTAAATCCAGGTTCAGGGATGGCGATGCAGGCAATCGAACCCGGATACCGCAATGGTCAAAAAGGTTATTACACGGATAGCTCGCGAAATACATTTGTTGTAGATGATCAATATGGTCCTGCAGACTACGCAAGCAACTTTACAGCAGATGATCTAATGGGTTTCAGCCCAGAAGATATTCGCGCTTCAGGTAGAAATAGGAATCAAGAGGGATTCACGCCTTACGAAATTTCTGACCAACAATTAGATGATTACTTTGCTGGACTAAGTCCTGAAGCTCAATCTTCCTGGGATAATTACGCACCAAAAGCGAGTCCATTTGGCGGAAGCAATCCTCTTTGGGATTACGACAATAACGTTCTAGATAAACGAGCCGTTATGCGACAGGGATTAAGAAATAGGCTAGCTTCTTATGAAAACGATGATCCTAGACTTCAACTTGGGCTTAATCAATTAATGCGTGGAACTCCGTCCCCGGCTGGTGAGCAAGGACAAATGCTTCGCAATATTCAACCCTACACCATGACTCAAGATGACAACATGGCAATAAGTGACAATTCTGACCCGCAAGGTGAGGCAGAAGCTAGAGATTTTGTGCAAAGACAATTAGCGGGATCTTCAAGAGGTCTTATAGGTAACGCCATCTCGAGACTCTTCGGTTGAGATGCGAATGGATGGAAGCTAGGAGGTATCTCCTCACTAGCTTAACCAACCCCGAAAATATACACTTGGTCGACCTTGATGAGTTCGACGGGTACGGAGAATGCTCTTGTGAGCACTTTACTTTTCGTCTTTATCCTCGACTTCGTCTGGGGAAAAAGCCACTGGTTCCTGCGTGTCGCCATCTTCGACAGGCTCGGAAGATTGAGCAGCTTCATGCGCGGCGCGAACATTGCGGGCAAAACACTCCATCTTAGCAATCTCAATATGCCCAATTACTTCGACAAGTTTCATGTTCTGTTCCTTGCCGATGCTAACAGCAGTCTGGATTAATACTTCTGCTAAAGCGGCAGGTTTTACGGTTTCTTCTTCTTTACTCATTGTTTTCTTCAATTACGGGTTGATATTTAAGCCAAAACACAAACAGGTACCGATCACCACTTTCCAGTGGTAAGCCCCTGTGCATGTTTGAAAAAGTAGGAAATATTAAAGCAGATCCATTGGGCAGGGGGTCTACGACACCTTTTCTCCAAAACTCTGTACCGCCACCTTTGTATTCGTTTGTATTAAGTGGTACAACCATGGTTATGTCAGCTCCACCGTCATGATGCCATGACGTCTGGGTTACCTCTCTTGGGTTGTAGTTAGCTAATTGAATTATTCCGGTATTAACTTTTCTGTGAAATATTGCCTCAAATATAGTGTTAACCTTAGCATAGATTAACTGAAACATAACATCATACCAACCAGGGGAATTTGCAGAAAAAACAAACTCTTCAATTTGCACATCTTTTTCTTCGGATTCGTTTACCTTAAACATATTCTTTTCTTTTATGTTTTGTATTTCGTCCACCATTAGCTTGCAGTAGTTTTCAGAAAATAAAGGTATTGAAAATATTTCTGGAAGGTGTTCTGTGATCCGTGATAGCACAGCAAAGTCTTCTGGTTTGGCTATATTCCTAAAGTTTGTGTCTGTAAAATGCTTTAATTTAGGCTTAGTCTCATCGATAGCTTTAGATGTTTCAGGATTAAGCATCCACTCCGCGGGTGTAAGAAGTAGTGCGTTTTTAACTAAATATGGATCAATATTCATACTCACAAATAGGGCAGGGACCATGCCCCGACTCAGGGCAACAGGTTTTCTTGCATGTAGCACATCCGCTACACAAAAATACTACCACAAGAAAAAACTTCATTTATCGATTCCGTCTTCCAAGGAGTGTAGATAAAACCAAAGGTCTATAACTTCTTCTTTGGCGCAACGTATTCTATCCTTCATGGACATCATACACATCCCTTTGTCGCCTTTAGGGTTATGCTCCATGATTCCGTTTACAAATTTTTTTTTTGCTTTTTTCTTAAATTCTTTAATAGCAGAAGCCATTAATTCTCTGTCATCATTTTGTGTTCCCACCATTTCTATTAGTTCTCCGTAGGTCACACTAAATACCCTTTCCTCCGCGCCCATATTGGGTTTCTATGTATCTCTTCATGACACAATCGGCATGTAGCAAGCCAAGTTTTCATGTTAAGATAATTTTTCCCCCTCTTTTCCTTGTGATGAACGTCTGTCGAGGGTGCCATCGTACATACTTCGCACGAAGGATGCTCCGTCAAAAACAGCAACCTCTTCCGCGAATATTCCTTGGATTCTTTGCGCCTCTTGTCGCTGATGCGCTTCATAGGCGTTTTTCTTCTCAAAGGCTTTTTGCGCTTCATTGTTCATCCGAATTATCGTCTCTAGGTCCCACATATAGTAAAGATGCTAAAAAAATTATAATTAAGAAAAATAGTATTGCCCACATCCTTCACACGAATTTATGTGTTACTAAATGATCGGTGTCAACCATGTTATCGATGAGGAGGAGTATGACTGGAATCTGATGCTCGCGAAGATTTTGGACGAAGGTTACCCTTCGATACCCCACGAACACTTCTCCATCGCTTCAAGCCCTCGGACCCCGACTTATGGTATACCCAAGAAACACGACCCCACACCAGAAGAGTGCGCCATAAAGAACGCACCCTTCTGGGTAGAAAAAAGAAGAAGCGAGTAAGCCTTCTAGTGACATTAAAAATCCGTGTCATCTGATTTCCGGTTGTCAAGAAGATCGAAGTCGTCCAATCGATAGCGATAGGTGCGAACCTTTTTACCGTCCTTATCTTCATAAGTGTCCTCTGACATACTACCGCGGACATGAACATTCTTTCCCTTCTTGAAGAACTTCATGATGTGTTCGTTTTTGTACTCTGACCAAGACTCAAAGTTCGCAAAAGAAGCTAGGCTTTCGCCTTTGCGTTTCTCATTCCAAGCCCCCCTAAACTTAACTAGAGTCTTGTCTCCAACTTTTACCTCTTCAGCATCTGCCACGAGCGTTACATTTCCGTAGAATAACATTTTACCGTTCATATTCGTATATTATTTGATTATTTGTTGTTAGTTAAAAAAGGTTCATTTGATCACCTATTGTCCATATTGGTCCATTCTTGGGGCAGTTAACGATTCTGACCTTTCTGACCGTCTTATTGGTAACCGAGCACTTTGTGCTTTCGGTTTCCTCTAGGTGACCAGACTTGATGAGTTCAGTTATTCTCGGTCTGACCGAGTTCATATCATTCAAGCCCATTTTGTCTTTTATCTCCCTGTCGGTAGCGACAGGCATGTATCTCAGCATAGTTAAATATATTTCTTTACGCCTACCGCTAAGCTCAGGTTTTATATCGTCGTACGACGATTTACTATTTTGATGAATCATATTCGATCCTCCGTATTACCATAAAGGTCTTTAACTTCTCTTCGACCCTCGTTAAGCCTGTTATCCTCTTCTTGTACAAATCTTTGTGAGGCAGTTTTAAACTTAATTTTGGATTCACCCTTTTTTTCATCATAGGAGTTACCGCACCCGCCAAATCGGTTTTTAGCTACAATCACCCTTACATCTTCCTTATCTTTCCCAAGTAGGTCTCGGTGTAATAAAATAACCACATCAGCGTCCTGTTCTATTTGCCCTGATTCTCGAAGATCGTGAAGCTGTGGCTCAGACCCTCTTTGAACTGAAGCTCTATTTAATTGGCAAATTAGAAATACCGGAATCCCTAGTTCTTTTGCCAGTTGTTTCGCTGATCTACTGATGTCAGCAACCTGTTGTTCTCTGCTGATCTTGGGGTCGTCAGGCTTAACTAAGCCAAGGTAGTCAATAACAACGCAATCCAATCCTTCCTTGCGGTGAAGGATTCTTGAAGTGGTTCGGATATTGCCCATATTGCTTCCC
>MDTC01050251.1_pt1 | contig 12208 bp, 10 predicted proteins | sample 811181 | NCBI WGS metagenome assembly MDTC01 (sample SAMN05326644, study PRJNA326480) | marine metagenome | isolation source: seawater | place: Pacific Ocean: North | collected 2011
ATCTTTTGATATCACCCTATACCGAAGGTGATCAATACTATTACAGATTATTTTATTCAGAGCTTGCAGAAACATCTGCTATAGATGTAATCCCATTAGCTATAAAAAAAGTAGCTAGTGTTGAGCCAATATCACTCTATATCTTATGGGGAGGTTCAAATCTGGGAATAAATAAAGATATCTTCATTAGTCTTTTAAATGTCATTATGTTGTTAGGACTTTTTTTACTTTGTAGAAAATACGATATTGGTCCAATTCCCTTATTCCTTCTTTTAACTAACTTTTATATTATTGTTTTGATGACTGGCGCTGAAAGATTAAAGATAGCATATATTATCGCAATTTGGGCAGCTCTATCTTCTGGAAATAAAAGCAGAATATTATTTGGGGCATCTGGACTTGCTCATCTTCAAAATGTAATCATGTTACCAAGTCTTTTGTTAGCTAGATATGCAGAATCGATGAGACGTTTGCTCAAAGCTGGCAAATTTAGACTTCAATTTATATTTGCAATAATAGTTTTAATAGTATTCGCATCAGTTTTTTTTGGCATCTTTAATGATGCAATAATAAGGAAAGTTGTAAGCAACATGTCTCATGAGGCAAGAGATGTTGGACTTACTAACCTAATCATTCTTACAGTAGTTGCAATTTTTGCTACAAAAAACAGATGGAGAATGTTTCTTTTGCTTCTTCCAATGTATCCAGCTGTTGCAATTCTCGGTGGCCAAAGGGTGAATATGATTGCTGTTACTTTAGCTATATATTTGTTAATTACAGAACGTGCATTAAATCATCCATTTGTTTTGCTTTTGCTATTATATTTTTCTTTTAAAAGCATACCATTTATACAAAACATTATTTTGTATGGATCTGGCTTTGCGTGATGATTGTAATTAATTAAATTATTTCTGAGAACAAAAGCCTTTGTAATCAATCTCTGTAGAAAACTTCTTAGGTATTTTTTTCTGAACCACGCTTTTATTTGAGTTTAATTTTTTAGGGAACTTCTTAAAATAGTTAAGGATATCACTTAGGGTATATGTAAATTCTTTATCATGATCTTTGAAATAGTTAATTAAATCATTTATTAGTTCGTAATCTTCTATGGTATCCAAAGTTAGCCTTGCATTTATGGTTTCATTTTTGTTGACGGGAAGACTTGCGCAATCAAATAAATGTGAATTATCAGTAATATAGTTTGTGAGATACTCTGTGCCACTAGTATCTACACACCATCTTAATAAAAATTTAAGAACTGAAGATTCAAATACCTCTACCTCAGTCCCACTTGGTAACAATTTCGCATCAGTATAGTCAGCATTTAATTTGTAATGATGATCAATCGTTTTTTTTAAATAGTTGGGCTCAATTAAAATATCATCTCCAGTAATTCTTAATATCGTAGAAAAGTCAGGATAACTCTCTACAGCCACCATCATTCTTTTGAGAACGTTTTCTTCGTCACCTCTATAGACTTTTACCCCAATTGACTCTGTAAACTTAGCCAATTTGTCATCTGATGGATCTTTAGTAGTGCATAAGACATAGTCATTTATAAATTCATTATTTTTACAGTACTCAAGTCTTTTAAAAAGATGCTCCAACGAACTAACGCTCCCAACTTTCAAAGACGCTTTACCTTTCAATCTTGAAGACTTAGACCTCGCAACTACTATTCCTAAGACTTTTCTTTCGAAATTTAAAGGTGAAATTATCTCACCTTTGAAAATTTTCTTATTAGAGACTTGATCTTTAAGTAACTCATAGTTAGATATTCCAACTTCAGGCGATCTTAGCATCTCTAAGTTATTCTTATTAAATGATGTGTTTTTAGGTATATTTTTTGATGCCACGAATACTTTTTTTACATTAGATCTATAGATTTCTTCATCATCAGATCTAACAAAATCATTTTTTCCAAGATATTTTTCAACATCATCACAAAATGCAACAAACTTCTTAAATTCTCCTATCTCAAGAGAAGAGTAGTAATCAATACCTTTTTTTGATCTATCATCAGTTATATGTTTCTCAATCACAGTGCACCCTAAAGCGATTGCAATTGCTGGTAAATATATTGCGTGTATATCTGAGCCATCAGTGTGATCCATAAAACCATAACTTACATTATCTCCAAAGATTTCTTTCAGTTCAGATATTCTAAGTAAATCATTATTGCTAATTTTAGTTGGGTAGGCTTGAAAACCATGCATTAAATTAATTTCTTGCTTGAAATTCAAATTCTTGAGACTAAAAATAGCATTCTTGATCTCAATTAAAGTACTTCCACCAGTTGCAAGATAAATAGGAAGATTAGCTTTGGCACATTCCTCAATGAGAGGAATATTAGATAAATCAGAAGAATGGATCTTTATACCATCAACTTTATTTAAAATAGCAACCTTTAGAGCCTTTAAACCAAAAACGTCTGCAATGATTTCTTTATTATATTTTCTAGATTCTTTGAAAATTATTTTCCACTCTTCTTCATCAAATGATTGATCACAGAAATGATCATATCTAGGATGATCCTTTGTTAGTAAATCTGGTCCAAAATATATTTGAAATTTCACAGCATCAGCACCAGCTTTTGCCGCAATTTTTGCAATTTTGATTGCTTTGCGAACAGAACCTTCGTGAGCATTCGCTATCTCAGCTATTTTTTTTACCATTTAATTAAAATAAATTATTTGCAATGTTCAAATTATTTTTATCAAATCTCAGTTTATCAAAAAAAGCCCACTATTGTGGGCATTATAGTAAGATATGCGGATTGGAATGGTGAAAATACTTCTTCTTGTTGGAAATTATTTACCCGGTTTTAAGTCTGGAGGTGCACTGCGTTCTACCGTTAACATGGTCGAAAGACTTGGAAACGAATTTGAGTTTTGGATCGTTACATCAGATCGTGATATTGGCGATACATCTGGATATATTGGCGTTGATAAAAATAAATGGACTGAAGTTGGTAAAGCAAAAGTATTTTATGTATCCCCAGAAGAGAGCACAATTAGCAATATATCAAAAATAATTAATAATACTGAGCATGATATCTTATATTTAAACAGTTTTTTTAATCCTATTTTTACAATATACCCGCTTATCGCAAGAAGATTTAATAGGATACCTAATAAACCAGTCATTGTTGCAACAAGGGGTGAGTTTGCAGAGGGAGCCCTTAGTATTAAAAAATGGAAAAAAGCAATTTATATAGCTTTTTCTAATGTTTTGAAACTCTACGAAAAAGTCTTTTGGCAAGCCTCAAGCGAATTTGAGGCAATTGATATACGAAGAGCTATGAAAAAATATTCACCTAAAGTATACGTCGCACCCAATATTCCTAAATATTTGGATCGGAAAGTTTCTAATATAAACATTAGAAAAAAAGATGATCCATTAAGAATTTGTTTTTTAGGAAGAATTGCACCTGTTAAAAATCTAGACTATGCATTAAAAATACTTTCAAAGTTAATGCTACCAATAAATTTCGATATTTACGGCCCAAAAGAAGATAAAAAATATTGGGATTTATGCAAAGTAATTATTGATTCATTACCCAAATCAATTGATGTGAATTACATGGGTTCTATAGAAAATGATAGCGTACATGATATGTTTCAAAATTATGATCTCTTTTTTTTTCCAACAAAGGGTGAGAATTTTGGGCACGTAATTTTAGAATCGATGTCAGCAGGCACTCCTACTTTGATTGCTGATACAACTCCATGGAAAAATCTTCAAGAATTTGGAGTAGGCTGGGATATTCCTCTTTCTTCACCAAGAGAATTTGCAAACGCAATTGAAAATATGTTTAAGCTTAATGAAGAGGAGTGTTTAAAAATGAGAAATTCTGCCAGAAATTATGCTGAAAAAGTAACCAATGATGTTAGCATACTTAATCAAAGCAAAGAGTTATTCTTAAATTCTCTGGGGAGGGAAAATGTTTAAAAATAAAACACTACTGATTACAGGTGGAACCGGATCTTTTGGTAATGCAGTTTTAAGAAAATTTCTAAGCACAAATATTAAAGAGATTAGGATTTTTTCTAGAGATGAACTTAAACAAGATAACATGAGAAAAAAATATGATAACAAAAAATTAAAATTTTATATTGGTGATGTTAGAGACAAAAACTCTATAAACGATGCTATGAGAGGAGTGGATTATGTTTTTCATGCAGCAGCTTTAAAACAAGTTCCATCATGTGAGTTTTACCCAATGCAGGCAGTAAAAACAAACATTGTCGGTACTGAGAATGTTTTAAACTCTGCTATAAGTTCTGGCGTAGAAAAAATAATAGCGTTAAGTACAGATAAAGCTGTTTATCCTATAAATGCAATGGGTATAAGTAAAGCAATGATGGAAAGGGTTGTTGTTAGTGCTGGCAGAAATGTAAAAAACACAGTTATTGCTTGCACAAGGTATGGAAATGTTATGGCAAGCAGAGGCTCTGTTATACCTCTTTTTATTGATCAAATTAAACAAGGCAAACCAATCACAATTACAGATCCAAAAATGACTAGGTTTGTAATGAGTTTAGATGATGCAGTTGATTTGGTTTTATTTGCATTTGAAAATGCTAAAAGTGGAGACATTTTCGTTCAAAAAGCTCCAGCAGCAAGCGTAGAGTTAATGGCAGATAGCATTAAAAAAATTTTAGGAGTTCCTGATCATGAAATTAAAATTATTGGCACAAGACACGGAGAAAAATTATATGAAACTTTGTTGACAAAAGAGGAAATGGTGAAAGCTATTGATATGAAAAAATATTATCGTATCCCAGCTGATGTTAGAGATCTCAACTATTCAAAGTTTTTTGAAGATGGCGAAGAAATCGTTTCAGAGGCTGAAGAATATCATTCTCATAATACCCATAGATTAAATGAGACAGAACTTACTAAATTGTTATTGAATCTAAGAGAAATAAAAGATGATTTGGAGGAGTTTAAATAATGAATAAACTAAAAGTCATGACAGTTGTTGGGACAAGACCTGAAATTATTAAATTGAGTCAAGTTATGAAAGAGCTTGATGAACATACTGACCATACCATTGTTCATACTGGCCAAAATTATGACTATGAGTTAAATGAATTATTCTTTGAGCAACTTGAAATAAGGAAACCGGATATTTTTTTGGAGGCTATCAAGGGATCACCTTCTGAAACTATTGGTGACATTATTGCAAAAGCAGACAAGGTATTTGCAGAAAAAAAACCAGACGCTTTGCTTATATACGGAGATACAAATAGTTGTTTATGCGTAATTCCTGCAAAAAGAAGAAAGATACCAATTTTCCATATGGAAGCTGGTAATAGGTGCTTTGACCAAAGAGTACCTGAAGAGCTAAATAGAAAAATTGTTGATCATTTAAGCGACATTAATTTACCACTTTCAGAGCATGCTAGAGACTATTTGATTGCTGAAGGAATTAAACCAGAGACGATAATAAAAACTGGCTCTCCCATGACAGAAGTTTTAAATGTAAATATGGATAAAATTCTCGCAAGTGATATTTTAGAAAATGAAAATTTAGAACCAAAAAAATATATTATTATGAGTATTCATCGAGAAGAAAATGTTGATTCATCTAAAAATTTTAATGATTTGCTTGAATCAATCGATGAATTGGCAAAAAAATATAGTATGCCAATTATCATTTCAACTCATCCTCGAACAAGGAAGAAATTAGAAGACTTAGATTATGAAAATGAAAACCCTTTAGTCAGATTTTCAAAACCTTATGGTTTTCACGAATATAACAATCTTCAACTAAATGCTTTTTGCGTAATTTCAGACAGTGGAACAATTGCAGAGGAGGGTTCAATTCTAAATTTACCAGCTGTTACTATACGTCAAGCTCATGAAAGACCAGAGGGAATGGATGAAACGACTGTTATTATGTCTGGATTGAATAAGAATAGGATTATTCAATCGGTTGAAGTTGCAACAAAACACAATTCTCATGATTTAAGACTAATAAAACCTGTAAAAGATTACAAAGCAGATAATGTGTCATTAAAAGTTCTTAGAATTATTTTATCTTATGTTGATTACGTAAATAGAACTGTTTGGCATAAAGAGGTTTAGTCTTGCTTGAGAAAGTTCTTATCCTTGGTTCAACAGGCCTTATTGGCCATCAAATATTCAATTATTTCAAAAAAGATGAAAGCTATGAATTAATAAATATTGCTTATAGAAAAAAACTTGAAAAGAACACAATTCTTCTTGATGCGAGAAAAGAAAAAGATTTATTAGAGACAATCAGGAGTTTAGAACCTAAATATATTATTAATTGTATAGGCATATTAATATCTTCATCTGAAAAGGATCCAAAAAGCGCAATTTATTTAAATGCATATTTACCTCATTTATTGGAAGTTTTGGCTAATGAAATAGATGCAAAATTAATTCACATTTCTACTGACTGTGTTTTTTCAGGAGAAAAGAAAGAGCCGTACCATGAAAATGATATTAAGGATGGAATTGATACATATGCAAGGACAAAAGGACTTGGCGAAATAATTAATAACAAACATCTCACATTAAGAACTTCTGTTGTTGGTCCTGAATTAAAGTCTGATGGAGAAGAGCTTTTTCATTGGTTCATGAAACAAGAAAATAAAGTTAATGGTTTTACTAAATCAATTTGGTCAGGAGTGACAACATTAGAGCTTGCAAAAGCAGTTAAATGGTCAATCCAGAATAATATAACCGGTTTGTATCACGTAACAAATAATTCCTCTATAAATAAATATGAATTATTGAATTTGTTTAAAAAATATACAAAAAAAAACATTGATATAAAAAAAATTGATGGTAGGGATGTCGACAAAAGCTTTATTGATACTAGGCTTTTAATGAATTACGAGATTCCCTCTTATGAGAAAATGATTGCAGATATGGTTGATTTAATTAGTAAAGATAGAAAACTCTATTCTCAATACATGGTCAAAACTATTGGAAAATAATCAAAAAATATTGATAGTAACTGAATGCTTCTATCCTGAAGAATTTAAAATTAATGATGTTGCGTTAGGCTGGACTGAGAAGGGATATGAGGTCGATGTGTTAACTTTAGTCCCAACTTATCCTCAAGGAAAAGTTTTTGCAGGCTATAAGAATAAACTAATTTATCAAAAAGATATGTATGAAGATATAAATGTTTATCGAATTAGAGGAATTACTGGATACCGAGATAGCTTATTTAAAAAAATCTTAAGATATATTAACTTTATGATCTTAGGAACCATTATTGCTATTTTTATAGGGAAAAAATATGATTACGTTTTTGGATGGAATGGGGGCGCTCTCACAGACATGCTTCCTGCAATAATAATTCATAAATTATATAAAAAACCAACAATGTTATGGGTGCAAGATGTATGGCCTGATAGTGTTTATGCCTATGGATTTAAAAAAACTAAGATTTTATCTAAGTTATTAGACATATTTGTAAAATTTATATATAGCAACATCACTTCTATCGCAGTTTCAAGCAAGGGTTTTGAAGAAAAGCTAAAACCATATGTAAAAGATGATTTGAGGTTTAACTATGCACCAAATTGGGCTGATGACTTAGATCTAAATATGAAGCCCGCTGATATAGGATCAAAAGAAAAAATTCACTTTACATTTGCAGGAAATATTGGGAAAGTCCAAAATTTAGAAAACATTATCATGGCTTTTACTGGATTATCTGTGGAATATCAAAATAAAGCACAACTGAATATTATTGGAGACGGATCAAATTTAGATAATCTTAAAAAAATTGCCAATCTGAACTCAAATATTATTTTCCATGGTAAGAAAGACAGATCTGACATGGGAAGTTATTATCAAGCAAGTGATTTCTTGATTATTTCATTAATTAATAAACCAATTTTTGAAGTAACTGTTCCTGCTAAAACTCAAACTTATATTGCTGCAAAAAAGCCAATACTTGCTTTAATTAATGGAGATGTCGCAGATATTGTTAAAGAAAATAATCTTGGTGTCTGCGCTGAACCATCTAATATAAATAAAATTGAAGAAGCTTTTAAGAAATGTATTGATATGCCAGATAGTCAAAGATTAAAATTTTTGATTAATAACGATCATTTATTAAAAACTACTTTTAATAAAGAAGTTATTATTAACGATTTGAAAAACAAATTAATTGAGTAATTCTAAGTTATGAAATCTGTTTATTTTGACAAAAAGACCAAATTTAAGTCGTGTGATGCCTTAAAAGAAATATCAGGTATATCAAATATTTATTTTGAAAAGGATACTACTGTTACTTTTGAAGGAAAAATATCACTCAATCACGGAATAAATTTTAGCGGTGAATGTTTCATTGGCGATGGTGTCTCAATTGATTCTGGATGCACTCTCAAAGAAGTTAGAATTGGAAAAAATTCTTCTGTTCGAGGTCATTCATTGATTGAAAACTCTTCATTTGGTGAAAGTAATATTATTGGTCCATTTTGTTTTGTTAGAAATAAAACTCAAGTTGGTAGTAAATGTATTATCGGGAGTCATGTAGAAGTAACAAGAAGCATAATTGGCTCTGATGTAAAAATTTCTCATCAGGCATTTATTGGAGATGCTAATATTGATAATTCTGTCATTATTGGTGCAGGAGTTGTTTTCTGTAACTATGACGGAAGCAGTAAAAAAATTACTTATATTGGAAAAGGCACAGTGGTTGGATCAGGATGTATGTTAATAGCGCCTTTAAAAATTGGATCATATGTAACTATTGGTGCTGGAAGTGTCGTCAATAAAGAAATTCAAGATAACACTAAATACATTCAAAAAAGATAAATTTTATATGCAGGAATATCTGATAACATTTCTTTCTTTTGCTTTCGTAACAATAATTATTGGAAAGCTCTATATACTTTCGTGGGAAAGAATTTATGGTCAAGAATTAACTCCTGCAGGATTTGGAGTTTTTTTGCCGATAATGCTGTTAATTCTTTCAATTTTAAACCCTGATATATTTTCTAACTATGTAACAAAATTTTTGATCATATCATTTGCTGGATTAATTTATCTTTTTGATGATTTAAAAGGTTTAAATCACTTTTTAAGAATTTCAATTGCTTTTTTGTTTGGTGTAATTTTGTTTTTAGTTGAAGTAGCTATTGGAAATTATACCAATCTTTATATTTTTGCTTTCATAATTTCTTTTGGAGTGATTTCTGTTGGACTCACAAATATGATGAACTTCTATGATGGTGCAGACCTTAATTTAGCTTTAATAGTTATCGTAACAGGAATTATATTATTTACATATACAAGTCCAGAAAATGAGACTATGAAGAATCTCGGTATTTTGATGAGTGCATTTGGTCTTGGTTTTGGGTTTTTTAACATAAAACCAAATACTTTATATATGGGTGATTCGGGATCTTTTGTCATTGCTCTGCTTTTCTTATATTTCATAATAAATTTATTTACATTTAAGGAGAATATTCCTATTGAGCTAATCGCGGTGTTAACCTTGCCTTTTGTTGATGTCTTGTATGTAATGATTATTAGGTTATATTTTAGACATGACATGCTTTCAAGAAATTACCTACACCTGTATCAAAGAATTCAACTAAGATATAAGGGCTTATATCACCTGATACCATATATTATTAATGTCTTTGTTGTAATTTATATAGCAAAGCTAATTATTGAAATGTACTCAGTTGAAAAAATTTGGGCAATATTTATTGCTGGATCTTTGTTTACTCCTATTTTTTACATAATTTGCCGATTTTTGTTTGTTGAAAAAAATTATTTTTTTGGTGATGGAGAAAGGGGTGAATATTAATAGATCTTGGGAAAGTGCATGCATTGTTGGTTATGGAACACATGCAGAACTCAAGCTTTTACCATCACTTAAAAATGTTGGCATTAATGTTGATGGTATTATTTCAAGTAAACCTGATCTAAGGGTGAATGGTACAAAAATTTTTTCAAAAATTGAGGATGCTCTTCGCTTTTTACCAAAAAATACTCTTTATATTATTTCCTCTCCTCCTGACATTCACTATCAACAAGCAAAAATTCTTGTTGATGCCGGTAAAGACATATTTATAGAAAAACCTGCATTTACATCTTTAAGCGATCTGAATGATATTGTTAATGTCGCTGAAAAAAATGACTCACTAGTTGTAGAAATGTTGATGTATCTTGAGTCTTTAGCTGTAAAAAAAATTATTAAAATCTTAAAAGAAAAAAAGAAATACCTCAGAAATATACATCTTCAATTCTTCATTCCATCCATACCAAAGAATTCTTTTAGAGACGAATCAACACTAGGATGCTCATTATTGTCAGATATGGGATGTTATCCATTATCTTTATTAACACATATTGGATATGACTTATCTAAATTAGGGCTTGTATGTAATAAAGATAATCAAACCGAGTTTATAAGATTTTGTATCGAAGGTTTATATAATCATACAAGTATTAATATTCAAATAGGAATATCAAATGATTATAAAAATAAGATAACTATTAAATTTGAGGATAATCATGAAATTACTTGTGAACCATTTTTTTATGGAAGGGATGGTGAAAGAAAGTTCATAGAATCAAGAAATGATTTAATAAAAGAAGAAATAGTCTTTGAAAAAAATGCTTATGAATTAATGTTCTCAAGAAGCAGATCTGATTGGATGAAAATCCATAAAAATAAACTAGATAAACTAAAATACGTTACTGAAACAATGATTGGGTTAGGTGAGCAGGTAGGGTATAAGTAGCACTTACCTTAAAATTTTGGAATATGATAATATACGATAAATTTACTATTGCATAAGATATGGAACTTCCAGAAAAATCTACAATTTTTAAAAATGTTCAAAGAGATGAGGATGCCCGGGGTGGTATTTTGTCAATAGTTGACGATACTATAAAAAATGTTTCAATAATAACTTGTACCCCAGGTTCAATTAGGTCCAATCATTATCATCATACGGATTTCCATTTTATGTATGTTCTTGAGGGTGATTTTGATTACTTTTTTAAAGATTTGGAATCTGATGAAATAAAATATTTGAAGGTTAAGGTTGGAGATACAATATATACTCCGCCAAAAGAAATCCATGCATGTCATTTTCCTATAAATACTAAGCTAATTGTGAGTTCCAAAAATCCGCGCGACCAAGAAACATACGAAGCCGACACGGTAAGAGTAGATTTCATTAATCAGGATAATTTAGCTGAAATGTTATCAAGATTCGCTGAAATATAAAATCTAAATGCAAAAATCTAAGAATTATAGAATTGTAAATAATTGTAGGTTATGCGATTCATCTGACATGGATCTTTGTTTTGACTTTGGTGAAGTGCCTTTGGGCAATAATCTAGTTGATAGTAAGTCTGGCTCTGTGGATGTAGAAAAATATCCACTCAATGTGAGACGTTGCAATACCTGTTATCACTTTCAACTTGGCGTAGCTGTTGATCCAGAAAAACTTTATGCAACAAATTACACCTATCTAAGCGGCGTTGGAAAAAGTTTCATTAAACATTTTAGTGATTATGCATTATGGGCAAAAGAAAAATGTAATTTATCAAAAGATTCCCTTGTTGTAGATATTGGTTCAAATGATGGAACATGCCTAAATGAATTCAAAGAACTAGGAATTAAAGTCTGTGGTGTAGATCCTGCAACTGTCCCATCAAAGATTGCAAATAATTCAGGCATAGATACATTAAATTGTTTTTTTGACAAAGATGCAGTATCAAAAATTATTGAGAACTATGGAAAAGCTGATTTTATTACTAGTCATAATGTTTTAGCACATGTAGATAATTTAAGACAGGTTTTTAAAGATATATATTCTTTATTAAAAGATGATGGTTATTTCTGTTTTGAAATTGGCTACTTTAGACAAGTACTCAAAAATAATTATTTTGACACAATATATCATGAGCATCTTGATTATCATCATGCTAAACCCCTAGCTAAATTTTTATGCAATATTGGTTTTGATCTTATAAATTTAAGTGTCAATGAGGTTCAAGGTGGATCTTTGAGACTATTTTTAAAAAAAACAGGAAATGGAAATATTTCGTCTGAAGCAGGAGATTTTTTGGAGGAAGAATCAAAATCTATCTTATATAAAGATGAAATTATTTCAGATTGGCAGCATGAAATTAAAAAAAATATGATGGAATTTGGAAATAAAATTAAAGAGTATGCTTCAGATGGTAA